>Ga0172381_10000654_pt1 | contig 41791 bp, 50 predicted proteins | sample Leawel6488metaG_FD_119754 | JGI IMG/M metagenome (GOLD analysis project Ga0172381, IMG submission 119754) | Leachate microbial communities from a municipal landfill in Southern Ontario, Canada - Leachate well 64-88 metaG | ecosystem: Engineered > Solid waste > Landfill > Unclassified | place... | reverse complement strand
CTAAAATTCCCGAATGGGATTATTCAAAATTTAAACAAGGAATTAGTTTTGTATGGAAAAACGAACAATTAACAAACAGACAATCTTAATCGTTCCACAAGGAGGTAACTTAAATAAAGTTGCTACCTCATATATGCAACCACTAAATGAGCCAATAAAGGCAAAAAAACATTTAGGTGAAGATAAGTTTTTACTATTAGGAGATTTAGATATTACAGTAAATATAACAAATTACAGTTACGAATTATATTAAATTATGGAAAAAATTAAATGTATTAACGCCGAGGGATTTTCATTAATTACCCTCAATAAAGTTTATGAAGTAGTAAATTCAAGTCGTGATTACTATTATATTAAAAATGATGCAAATATCGAAAAAAGATATGGCAGATCAAGGTTTGAACTTGTTACAAAACCAACTAAAATAGAAGAAGTGGTTAAACCTGTACCAAAACCTAAAGTAGAACAACCAAAACCAAAAGGGTTAATCTGTAAGTTTGGTAAAGGGACACAACTATTGTATAATAAAGTGTATTACCCAAAGGGTATTACTGACGACAATAGTCATTACATAATTGAGGTTAATGGTAAAGATGAAAAATTTACTGTAGGAAGATTTATTCCTGAAGAATAAAAAACAGATTAAATATAAATCTATTTAAAAATAAACTATGTGTGGATTAAGAAAACATAAAGTTTGTTATTATTTTCTCACATAAATATTTGGATTTCGTATATAAATACAGTATCTTTGTATAAAAAAATATATGAAGATATGTAAAAAGTGCGGAAATAATTGTGAAGACAATATGTTTCATGTATCTCCATCGTTTAAGGATGGACTTAGCCCCTGGTGTAAAAAATGCAAACAAGACTATGATACTGAATATAGGAAAAGTAAAAAGGTAGTAGATTATCAGAATAGTCAAGAATACAGAGATCGTAAAAAAGAATATCGAGCATTTATTGCAGATCATACTCCAGAAGTGACAATGTATAATTGTGCTAAACATAGATCAAAAAAGAATAATCTACCATTTAATATAGAGATATCTGACATTATAATCCCAGAAGTATGTCCCATATTAAACATCCCATTAATTTCAAAACATAATGGAGAATATGGAGGAGCACCAAACTCTCCTTCTCTTGATAGAATTATTCCAAATTTAGGATATGTAAAAGGAAATATTATGGTTATATCACTTAAGGCTAACATGATGAAAAACAATGCAAATATAAACGAATTAAGATTATTTTGTAAAAACATTTTAAAGATTATTAATAACAAACTAAAAGAATGAATGTAATAACACTATTTTTAATAATAGCATTTATTAATTCAATTAACTCTTTATTTATAAAAAAACAAGGAGTTTTTTATTGTGGATTAATTGGATTTTCTGGTGACGCCAGTTTTAATGTTGACAGAATTAAAGAGTTAATACTATGTAATATGTCAAGAGGAGTTGACGCTACCGGGATGTACAATAACGGAGCCATAACAAAAGATGCTATCCTTGCCATAGACTTTCTTGCAAAATATTCCCTTATACCAGAAAATAGGTTTTTGGGGCATTGCAGAGCAAGTACCTTTGGGAATAAAACTGATGCTAATAATGCTCATCCATTTCAGTATGACAAATCAATTTTAATTCATAATGGAACATTAAAACAATTGCATGAAATTGCGTCAATAGTTGGATGGAAATATAACGATTATCAAGTGGATTCTCAGATATTAGCTAAAGCAGTATCAATGAATAAACATGTAGATGTATTTAAATCATTAGATGGTGCAGTTGCTACAATTTGGACGCAAGAAGATCAACCAGATACAATATATTGTTATAGGAACGCTGAAAGGCCATTATTTCGTGGATATATTAAAGGAGAAGGGGTTTATTTGTCTTCACTTGAGAACTCCTTAAAAATTATAGGATGTGAAAGTATTAAAGAAATAAAAACTCATTGTATTTATACAATTAAAGCAGGAGAAATCGTTAATACTTCCAACATCACTATTCCCACGAAAAAAACAACAGTATTCAACAATTATAGTAACTCTTATTCCTCATATTTAAAAACACTTAAATGTGGAGATTTCGTAGAAAATATAAGTCCTATGGGTGGATTTACCATTGGCCAATTGTACAAAGTTACAACAACGCCAATGTCTACGGATTACCTTGTTAGTGTAATAAATAATGCTGGAGTAGTAGTAGAAAGAAGTGCAGCATTTTTCAAGAAAGCTGAAAACAATATCAAAAAAGATACTTTTGTAATTATAGTTAAAGAACAAGCTTCAACAAGCCCTTTAAGTATAAATACAATTTTATATTGTAAAGATGTTGAAGAAGAAGGAAGAAAAAGAATGCTGTATTGTGTGGATCTTATAGATTGGAGTAAAACCTATATTATCCCAGACTATTTTTGTAGAGTATGTACCGACGATGAATTGGTATTAGCTGAGAATCGTTTAACAAATAGAACTAAAATTATTATGTCATTACTAAATATACAAGCAAACGTAAAAGTATTAGGAGAAGAAACATATATTAACTCACAATTATTAATTGATAAATTAAGCGATATCTATGCAAAGATAGATGATGTTTATAACGATATTGCTGATGTTTCAGGTACTTGGTCGGCAGAGATTGCTGTAGATTTAAGGCACATTAAGGTTGGGTTAGAGGATATCACAAAATGGATAGACACTGATTCGATTGATATAGTTTCAGAACCTCAAATTGATAAATAAATATGTTTACAGATTTTTATACTCAAAAAAAGTATAAAGGAGTTGGAGTAACCGATATTAATGGTCATAAAATCTGTATTGATGATGTTATTCCAATTTATAGAACTCCAAAAGGAACCATCGTAAGCAGATTTGATCCGGCAATATTTCATGACGCTATATATCCAAATAGGATACTTTATGCCGGTATATCGTCTACCAAAGAATTAGTAGTAGAAAGTGCTGGTAGAAAATATCAGTTTGGGCTTATTTCTGCTGACAACAACGACGCAGTACTAGTTATAAATGAAAATGGTCAAGAAGGCAGGACGGCAACTCTAGAACAAGCTTTGTCTATACCAAATATGGTAGAACATATTCCATACGGAGCTGTTGTTCATAAGTCTATGTTGGGAAAATTACCAACTAGAAAGTATGAAAGATTTCCGCATCCCAAATTTGATAAAACTTCCTATAAGGAATGTATGAAATATGGTGCAATTTCTCCCACTTATCTAATATCCGAAGGTAAACAGTATACATTTGGGGTAGAAGCGGAAACATACACAGGATTTATACCACCATATGTTCATAGAGATTTAAATATTGACTGTCAATATGATGGATCTGTAACAGACTCGTCTGGGCATAAGGATACTGGTGGAGAATATACCACTGGAGTATTAAAGGGTGATATGGGTTTCGCGCATTTGTACAAGATTTGTTATGAAATTTCTAAAAGATGTAAAGTTAACAATACGTGTTCTATACATGTACATTTAGGAAACATTATATTTAATAAGGAATTTGTAGTATTATCTTACAAATTATGTGAATCAATTGAGAAAGAACTGTTTAATATGATGCCCGAATCTAGGCGACATAGAGAACACTGTCAACCAATAAAACATCTTAATATTAACCTTAAGCAACGTGGTATCCCTTATGATATTCTAATAGATAAGTATTATGATTCTATTGTTAAAATAATCTCTTTGGGTAAAGCTGCTGGTCCAAACATTAATAAAAAGTTTAATCATCCAGCAGGAAGATATTGTAATTATGATAGATCTACTCCAAGATATTGGTGGTATAATTTAGTACCAACATTATTTAACCTAAAAGGAGAAGGTAATCATACTTTAGAGATTAGGAATCATTCTGCCACGATGGATTTTATTAAAATTCGTAATTGGATCTTAATATGTATGGGTATTGTATCTTTTGTTGAAAATCATAAGAGAGAAATTATACGATCACCATCAATTTCCATAAAAACCATTATGAAAACGGTATATCCAAACAAGGGGACATATTTATCTGACTACATTACAAATAGAACAGAATTATTTGATAGAAGTATTCATGGTAATCAATCAGAAATAGAAAATATGGAATATGATGATAATCATAATAAAAATGTAATCATAAATCCAGGAATAAAAAAGATTGTAACATTATGATACCAGTATCATCATTAATAATTAAAAACACCAGTCAGAATATAGAGGGATTATGTAAAGCCTTAAAGGTATATGGGACCACTGCCTCGATAGTGTATAGTATTACCATAGCTTCAGAAAAATATGGCACTGCTATAACCAATCGTAGTTTAAGATCAGGTGATGATGTTATTAATTATATTGATTCTTTTCATAAACATGGTAGTCTAGAAAATGCGACTATTATAGTTTCTAGAGAATTATTAGCTGCAAATGATCCATGTAGATATATTAGGCAACCGTATATTACTGGAATAAATCAATCTAGGTCGATACTTCAGTGCCCGTTGTTTTTTATTGCTGGAGAGGCTAAGCGTGATGACGTAGCAGTAACTGCTTCTCATAGAGACTATTTATTCATTTCTAGAAAAAATACATCAGACAAATACGTTGATGGTTCGTTAAAAGTAAACGGAGATTATTTCAAATCGTTGACTCAACCCCCCAATGGGGATAAATTAGGATCATGTTTTATATTAGGAGTATTTCCTAAAACGAAACATTCTGCATTTTCAATAATGATACAAAACAATCAATTATTAATGCGGGATAATGAATTTGATTTATTCTTTTTACCAAACGGATATGGAGATTTAATGAAGAAAACAAATACTATGGTACAACAAAAGGATCAGGAAGATATTGTTGTAATTGAAGAAAAAAACGATTTATCTTCAGTAATTAAAAAACCTAATCCAGCGCCATGTGGGGTTGGACAAATTGTACAATTTAACTTTCTAGCAGGAAACGTATGTCATGCATTTTCTCATTTGTATATTGTAACATACGTCAATGATACATCAGAGGTAGTATGTATGCGTAAAGCTTTTGCTGGTGTTTCTGGTGATATTGTCCAAAAAAAATATTCTGATTTTAAAGATGAGGATATATGGGTTTTTAATTGCATGAATAAATGAATATAAACGTTACAACAGAACAACTTATATCTTATGGATTAACAATAGAACAATATACCTTGTGTATGTTTGTATATAATGGATGGAATGAAGAATCCAAATTATACTATAATACATTTGGTACATTAAATAAACCTCTTATAGATGACTTAATTAGTAGGAAACTATTAAGAAGTGTATCTGTTAATAGTTATTCGGTAGAAAACTTTAGAATTTACGAAGAAAATTTTTTAAGACTATTAGATGTCGAACCAGTCTCCAAATGGATGGATAAATGGTTTGATCTATGGCCTAAAGGTGTTAAATCAGGAGGATATTATGTCAAAACAGACTCAAATGGCTGTAAGACAAAATTAACAAAGTTTATAAAACGAAATCCACAGTATACAAAGGAGATTATTATGCAGGCAACTGAACGATATCTATTTGTAAAATCACTAGACGGATACGATTATACAACTTTGGCTCCTAACTTCATAGAAAAAAATGGAGTGAGCATGTTAGCTGGAGAATGCGAAGACATTCTTAATAACGTTAAAACATCTGAGCCGGAAATAGTTCAAGGAGAACTTTTCGGAGGTAATGAGTTATGACCAAAATAACAACGTTTTAAAAATTATATCGCAGGGTGAGGCGATAGAACGAGCCAACGCAAAAATAAAGGAGGCCATGGATACCCAATATCCTGGTCTCCTATGCCGTTGGGACAAAGTTAATTTAGCATTGGGCGGATGTTTCCATTTTAGGGAAAATACATTTATAGCAGGTCCATCTGGAAGTGGAAAATCATTTATCTTAAACATGTTACGAGAGGATTTTGCTAGCGAATTAAACGCTAATTATCCACGTCCATTTAAGATATTGGCATTTTCATTTGAGATGGGAGCTGACGACGAAATAATCAGAACCTATAGTAGTAGACTTAAAACTAGTTTTAGTACATTGATGTCTTCATATCAAAAATTAAGCAAGGACTACTATGATATGGTTAAAGAAACGTCTAAACATATAGATAATGATATTATTTTCTATGTAGAAACATCTGGAAATAGACAACAAATTTATAATACAATAAAAGGATTTCAAGAGAAATATCCAAAACATCAATTAATTATAACAATCGACCATTCATTGTTAATGGAACACTTAGACGAAGTTGGAGAAGTAGAACTTGTTTCAAGTATGGCGAAATTAGGTATGATGATTAAAAAGGATTTCGGAGCAATGGTCATAATGTTAGGTCAGTTAAACGATAAGATAGAACAACCAGATAGGATAAAAAATCCAATGTTGCACTATCCTAAAAAAACTGATATACACTCAAGTAAAAGTGTCTTTATGGCTGCCGATACCATTATACTTATTAATAGACCAGAATTGATTCAAATATCTAATTATGGTATTAGTGCATTTCCAACTAAAAATTTAATAGCATGGCATTTTCTAAAATCAAGATTATATGGGCAAGAAGGACTATTAAGAATGAGACAGGATTTTGCACATGGAAATTTAATATATCCATATGACGAATCAAGCAATTAAAAACGATCAAGAAAAATTAAGATTAGATTTAATACCAGATACAGTATATACAGGATTGGGAAGAGTTCTAACGTTTGGAGCTAATAAATATTCGGATAGAAATTGGGAAAAAGGGTTAAAATGGTCTCGTGTTATAGGTGCTTTAGAAAGACATCTTAATGCGATTATAAGACGTGAAGATATAGATCCTGAATCAGGATTGTTACATTCTGAACATCTTTTAGCAAACGCAGCATTTTTGAATCATTTTTTTACAACATATCCAGAAGGAGATGATAGGGCGTTAAGATCAATCAAATCTAGAAAATTAGGATTGGATTTAGATGGGGTGTGTGCAAACTTTTTAAAAGCATTTAAGAAAGTATATCCAGATGTAGATCCGTCTCATTGGACCCAAACTTCTTCTGTAGAAGAACATATGGGTGGGTTATCCGATGAATTTTGGTTGTCAATAGAGCCATTAATAAAATCAGAGGATCTCCCAGTAGAACCTACCTGTTATATTACAAAAAGAGAAACATGTAAACCAGAAATAGCGGTACAATGGTTAAAAAACTGTAACCTTCCGCTTGCTCCAGTATATTTTACCACCAAAGATATCACAAAATCCATTATTGCGAAACAAGTTGGAATAGATATTTTTGTAGATGATAAATATTCCAATTATATGGAATTAAATACTAATGGAGTAGTATGTTTTCTTATGAACCAACCGCATAATATACATTATGACGTAGGATATAAGAGAATAAATTCTTTAAATGATTTAAAAACAAGATTCCGGTTATTTTAGTGTTGTAGTTAACGTGCTCACGCAATGTTAATTAATACAATATTATGGCACAAATGATTCTTGTAGAAGGTACTCCTGGTTCGGGAAAATCCAGGGCTATCATAAACTTAAATCCCGAAACAACTCTAATTATTAAACCAAATAGCAAGGATCTACCATTTATGGGATCTAGAAACAAATATAAAGAAGGTAAAAATATAGTTAGAGTAAAAGATTTTAAAGATGTTAGAAAAGCATTAGAAGCAGTAAATAAAGGTAGTGTATTTCAGACTGTTGTTATAGAAGATATTAGTCATCTATTCGGACGTAGAGTTATGGAGGAGGCTAATGATAAAGGTTATGAAAAATGGACCAATCTAGCAGTTGATGCATTTAGTGCATTAATAGAGATGGAAAATATATTTAGGGAAGATTTAACTGTTATTATAATAGGACATATCCAGGTCGATAAAGATCAGAACGGGTTTAACCATACAACGTTGGCCACACCGGGTGAATAGCTTGCCCGTATCCGCTTAATTGCTGGAATATCCTTAGAGACAAATAAACCACAACATAATCATGAAATACAGATAGATGTGATGGTTGAAAATTATTTGTATTGGACAATCAGCAGCGAAGCCCCGAATAGGGGAACGTTCAACGACTATCTCGAAAGAGAGTACAATATTATTAAAATAATATTGGAAACAGCGGAAATTAATTGTATTTTTATTTGGATATAATATAAAAATATAGTATCTTTGTATAAAAAATATACATGGATATAAATATTTATAAACTTATTGATCCGAATACAAATGAAGTAAAATATGTTGGGAAAACATATAGAGCAATCGAAACACGATTAAAAGAACATTTAGATTATCGGAAAGGACAAAAAACAAAAAAGATTAATTGGATTAAATCTTTAGTAGCTAACGACCAACTTCCTATAATAGAACAAATAGAAACATGTACGGATGAAAATTGGATAGAACGAGAACAATATTGGATCTTATATTACAGATCAATTGGAAATTTAACAAATATGACAGATGGCGGAGATGGAAATCATCATCAAGAGTTCTCGAGGGAATCAATTGAAAAACGAAGCGAAAAACTACGAGGTCAAAAAAGATCACCAGAAACGCGAAGAAAAATATCAGATAGACTTACTGGATTAATAAGATCCGAAAACAATAAAAAACAAATATCTGAAACATTAACTCGTAAATATGGGAAGGCAATATTACAATTTGATTTATCCGATAATTTTATAGCAGAATATCCATCAATTAGAATGGCTGCTAGAGAAACAAATACAGATAGAGCAAATCTTGTCAGAGTAGTAAAAGGTCAATATCATCATACAAATGGATTCGTGTTTAAACTTAAAAACAGTTAATTAAGATATAGTCTAATCTTTATAGAAATATAAAGTAGCAATGAAACTATTGGATAATGTCATAAAGATACCAAGTTATTTTACCTATGTATTACATAGTGATGTAGAAGAAGGATTAGATGGAGTACCAAACTATTATTTTCTAACAAATAAGGATGGATCTGGTCGAGAGGCTAAATCTCCTGAAGGGTGTCTCGAATTAAGAGAACCTAATGATTATGCTGCGATAATAGAGAAAATCAGGGCATATCATAATAAAGAATAAATTAAAAAAACAATAAAGAATGGGTAATTTGAAGTTCAATTTAACTAGCGTAGAACCTAAAGATACGAATGAGTATAAAGCTCATATTTCTCCAGGAGCTCATGAAGTAAAAATTGTTAATATAGAAGAAGGTGTAAATACAAACGGGAAAGATTATGTTGATATAACGTTTGAAAACTTACAAGGCACTAGAACACATACAGAAAGAATGTTTTGTTCTACTCCAAATGGAATTGAATGGACATCAAGAAGGATTAAAGAAATCTTTGAATGTTTGTTTCCAACAACTGCTATGCCAGCAGAATTAATAGTTCCTCAATTAAAAAAGGCATTTATCAATAAGCCATTTCGGTGCATGTTTCTTGGTGAAGAATATGAAAAAGCAAATCATGAAGTTGGATTGTCAACAAAGCTTAGATTATCTAACTTTTGTGAGTCAATTTCTGTTCCTGCATCAGAAAGCAGATTCGAGTTTGATCCATCTAAACATATAAAAACACTTGATAAGATGGCAAAGAAATCCGATTCTTTTATTAAACCAGCTAGTAAAGATATAGATGTAGCTGAATTGGATAAAGAACTTGAGACTGACGGTATTGCATTCTAATGGATTTATATCCTAAATATATTTATGACTTGGCGTGGAGGATGTCTATTGGAGATGTCCTCCTATTCCAAGACATAGATAATAGAAAAGATTTAGTATCTATTATTAAACTGTTTATTGATAGAGGCGTTATAGAAGACGATAAAACTTATATAGAATTTGTTGGAGATTATCAAGGAATAGTTAGAAAGGCAAGAATGTGAAATATGTAGCAGATGAAGATATTTATGAATACTATTTAGGTCATCCAATCTCTTTTAAAAGGCATTTTTTATCACCATTTAGGGAAGAGATAGATCCATCATTATCGTTTATTCGCATGTCAGATGGAGCTGTATTATGGCGAGATTGGGGAGATTCTATGCAGTCTAAACCAGAGTCAGTAGTAAAATTTGTAATGAGGTGTTATAACTGTTCTTTTCAAGATGCATTAACACACATTACAGAAGATTTAAAAGGAAACTATAATAGTAATATAACATTTGTTAAAAGGCCAGCTAGAGTATACGATAAAATAAGAAAAGAGATACAAATAAAGTCAAGATGTTTTGACGATAATGATATTTCGTTTTGGAACCAATATGGCATATCTACTAAAACGTTAGCGCTATTTAACGTTATCCCTATTATGGAATGCTTTTATAATAACTATCCAATGATAAGGTATGATGGAATACATCCATTATATGCTTATAAATTTGTTGAAAATGGTAATATTTATTATAAGATATACAATCCTCTTACAACTGATAAATCCACAAAATGGAGATATAATGGTACACCAGAGATATTACAGGGATATGATCAACTTCCATTATTTGGAGACTTATTAATTATTACCAAAAGCCTTAAGGATGTCATGGTATTATATGAAATAGGATATAATTCTATAAGTTTACAAAGTGAATCAACGATATTACATACTAGGACATTTAATTTACTTAGAAGTCGTTTTGTAAATATAGTTATATTTTACGATAATGATACCACTGGAATAAATAGAGCCAATATAATCACAAACTCTTTTGGAATACCTTCTATTGTTGTTCCAAAGGAATTTAATATTAAAGATATTAGTGATTATGTGGCTAATAAAAATATAAATGAAGGGAAAATTCTTATGCAAGAATTACTAACACAAATTGGAATTATAACATGATTTTATTATCAAGGGTTGAAATCCCTAATTATATAAAACGTGTTCCATTGTCTAAATCTTCTAGAGCAAAATATTATACCGTAGAAGATGCCATACCAAAGAAATATAGTTCAGATGAATATATATTTAAAGGTAAATATTTAATTAATAAACAAACTAGAGAACGAGTAATTAAACGTGCAGCAAGTGGAAGTCCTAAAATGCATACAATACGTGGCCAAGAAATTTGGCGAGGTATAAATTATCATATTAGGAGTAAGGTAGCTTCAGAATTAAAGAAATATTTATATGAACAAACTTCAGAAATTCCTCCATTACTAGATGAATTAATATATCCATTAAGTATACGTATTGATTTTTATGATAACGTAAACGAAGGAGAAGATTTAGATAATATGGTATACTTCTATAGAAAAAGTTTACACGACTCACTCAGCGGCAACGTTTTATTCGATAAAATAGATTCTGGAACTGATAAAAAAGGAAAATCTGTTTATCAAATGGTTCCAAATAGAGAAATGTATCCGCCTAAAATTATAGATGACGATAAATTACACGTTCAAGACATCCCTACTAGGTTTTATCCTATTGAAGAAGGCGAAACTCCCAAAATAGTAATAGAAATTTGTAGTTTAAGAGATGAAGAAGAATAAAACATATACGATATACATGATACCGGACTTCGTGATCGTTTTAATCATAATTTTAAGCATGATTGGTACAGTATCGATAATAGGTAACAAAAAACATATGACTGTCTCAAATCGCCTTAAAATGGCTCAGGATTCAATTTGTACTCTTAAGGATAGTATTTCAAATCTATTAGAGTTTTCTCCAGAAAATGTATTGATGTTATTAGAGTTTTATGATGTTAAAGAAAAAGATATTGTTTTTAATCAAGTAAAATTAGAAACTGGCAATTTTAAATCAGAAGTTTTTAAAGAAAACAATAATCTCTTTGGTATGAAACATCCAATGATAAGACCAACTACGTCAATAGAGTCTGCATTAGGACACGCTTATTATAATTCTTATATCGAGTCCATAAAAGACTATAAACTTTATCAACAAAGATATTATAATGGTGGAGATTATTATCAATTTCTAATCAACTATCAGTATTCTACTGATACCAACTATATTAACAAATTAAAATCATTTAAACGAAATGAATAACGAACAAAAAGCATTAGAAATACTTAGAGAATTGGATTTGTATGCAAGAAATTACGATGAATACGAATATGGACTTCCTAATTATTCAGGGAAAGAACAAGATGAGATGGTATACATAATTCTTGAAATATTAACTAAATAATAAAATGGACATATCTATAGAACAATTAAATAAATTAATAGAAATAACTGAAAAATTATTTCCAGAATTCGATGAAATAATAATTGAAAAAGCAACAGATTGTTATATCTCTACAGAAACGGATCACGGAACATTAAATCTTCCTGACAAATATGCGCCAATTTTGGTATGGTTATTAAACAGTAAGAAGGACGAATTTGAAGTTATACCATTGTTTGAATTTGTAATTACAAAACTATTAGATCGACTTTCTCAAAAATTAAGTTATATGGGATATAAAGATTATATTAGTATGCATGCAAGACTTCCTAATATAGATGATATTATTGTAGCATATGAAGTATATAATATGACACATAAAAATGTCAAATAGTTTATTAGGAGAAGGATGGAATAGGTTAATTGGAGACCAGTTAAAGGAACCATATTTTAGAGAATTATGTAGTCGTATAAGAGAAAGTAAACAAAAAACCAAAGTATATCCAGAAGATATATCTAGTGCTTTACAAGTATTTAGAAATACATCTCCAAATACAATTAAGATTTTAGTAATAGGGCAAGATCCGTATACTGGAGGGGAGTACGACGGCAGGGCTTTTTCTAATTATCCATGGACTCTAAATATATCCAAGTCATTGGTAAATATATTAAAAGAGGTTAAGGATGACTGTTATGATGGATGGGATATAAAACAATCTCCATCTCTTGAACGATGGGAAAAGCAAGGAGTATTTTTAATTAATAGAGTACTAACAGTAGAAGAGAATACTCCAAACAGTCACAAGGGAATTGGTTGGGAGAAATTTACTGAAACAGCAATTTCAAGATTATCAGAATATAAACCTAATATTGTTTTTATGTTATGGGGATCTGAAGCTCAAAAGTCTATTCCAATAATTAAACAACCAGAAAATCACTTAATACTAACATCTGGACATCCTTCTCCATTAAACGTAAATCGAAACCCATCTTCATGGTTTGGATGTAAACATTTTAGTATTGCAAATGATTATTTATTAAAACACAAATTAGATTATATTATATGGTAATTAATAGAAGCCTATTGATCTCACAAGGATTTGAAACACTATTAGAATATGCTGGTACTCCGAACTTTCCACAAACAAGTTCATTTAATCTTATTTTGAATAGATTTAATAAACAAAGAGAAAAGTTTGGTCTATTAGTGTTGAAATATTATCCATTTCTTGTTACTAAAACAAATAACAAGTTAGGAGAATACAGATATGATTTTACGAAATTTATAGTATTAATAAAAAAATTTGTTCCATAAATGGATAATTTAATAAAAAAATATACAGAATTCTTTTTCCCAGATTATGTATGGGATATAGAGGTTGAATTCCCTTTGGGGAAAATTGTATTTACAAAACAAGCAGTAGAAGCATCTACCAAAAAAGAACGAGAGAATTTTATAAAAACTATAAAACCCACAATCTCTGACTATTTTAAAACACATAAATACAAGCTACAAATCAATGTGGTCCAAAAACATAGTGGGGAAAATTCATTCTTTTTATATGAATATAGACCAGAATCTAACTTTTTATTCGATAAAATGAAAGAAGATGCTGGGACAATAAACTATACAAGCTGGTTTTGGCCATATGATTCTAGTGGAACGTTTTGGTTAAATGAAATACCTGAAAAAGATTCAATTTAGATTCTTATAAAATAATAAAAAAACAAATTAATAAATTAAAATAATAAAAATAATGGCTTGGATAGAACAACCAGACGGAACGTTGCTACATGAAGAAACAGGAACAATCTATAGTGATGATACTCCTGTATATTTTAACATTTATGAACATGAAGGGAAAGCCGTCTTATTTATTACAAATGAAGAAATTCCTGACGATGTAGACCCAAGGGATTTTGTTGCTAAAGATAAAATCTCGTCAGAATATTTTGATGGAGATGTTATGAGAAATACCGTATGGAAAGATAAATTTAGACGTCCAATGGTACATTCTCCTAAAAAAATGTTTGAATTACTAATTTCTGAGTTTTACAGAATAGAACAGAAATATCCCAATCCAATTGCAAAAGAAGAAATTGAAAGACTACTAGACAATTTTAAATATGCAATTCCTGGTGGATCAATGTTGTTTGGAATAGGCGGTAATCAGAATACATCTATTTCTAATTGTTTTGTAATTGAGGGACCCGAAGATAGTTATGGTGGTATTTGTAGAGTAGATCAAGAACAGATCCAACTAATGAAAAGACGTGGTGGCGTTGGTTTTGACTTAGGTGGAATTAGAAAAAAAGGTAGTAAGGTTAATAATGCAGCTCAAACATCAACTGGGATTGTTCCGTTTATGGAAAGATATTCCAATTCGACCAAAGAGGTTGCTCAAGATGGAAGAAGTGGTATGTGATAAGTGCCATAAAACTATGTGAACCACAAAATGTGGGTGTAATTACTTATAGTAATTGCTAACGGTGAACGATATATTAATAAAAAAAGCATATAATATATAAAATACCGTGCTAATAATTTGGAAATTTAAAAAATATGTTGTATCTTTATAAAAAAATAAAGTTATGACAAAAGAAGAAAAGTTTGTTTTAGATAATTATGAAATTACAACAGATGGAAAAATATTTAGTCATTTTACAAATAAATGGTTAAAATTTTCAACAGACAAGGACGGATATTTCAATGTTTCGCTGGTTTGTAATAATAATAGCAGTAGAAAAAGATTTAGAGTCCATAGACTAGTTGCATTTAAATATTTAGATGAAATTAATGGGCATAATGTAATTAATCATAAAAACTTAAACAAACAAGACAATAGGGTAATAAATCTAGAATGGTCAACTACATCTAAAAACACTCAACATGGATATGACAATTCATCATATACTTATATAAAGAGCGTAAAGGTTACTGATGTTAATGGGAATATATTAATATTTCCATCTTGCAGCCACGTATCTAGATTTTACAACTATAAATGTCCTTCAGAGATCGCTAATATTATATCTGGAATACGTGGAAAAAATCCACGAACTAGAGGCAAATGTAAGGGATTTCTATTTGAATTTACAAATGAAAGTGTAACGACTATCGAAAGGAATGTCAGCACAGTTGTTGACGTATAACCAAGTAGAGTAGGATGTATGTGTAAATCATAATCCGAAGCGCATAGGTGAAGGCAAACGTAGTTGCCTTTGAAGATATAGTCTGAATTATAATTATTCTTGGAAGAGGAATAATTATAGGCTTTAATGCTTACTCTTCCCTTATCTCATCCAGATGCAGAAAGTTTTATTACCGCAAAACTTGATTTGCATAAAATTAACCATGCAAACCTAAGCATAAAAGTATCTGATGAGGAAATGATGGAATATGTTAGAAACATTAGACCGTCTAAGTCTGTTTCTAAATTTTCGTTTGGAGAAGCAATCCAATATTCGGACTCAAGTAGTCGCAGAAAAGATTCAACACCATCTACAAGTAACATTGTTAGATTGTTGGACCTAGTTGCAGATTGTCAATATAAATCAGCAGAACCGGGACTTTTATTCTTTGATAGAATATTAAGAGAGTCTCCAGCAGATTGTTATGCTAAGGAGGGATTTGCAACAATATCAACAAATCCTTGCCAACCAGCGAATGCTACTGTTTTATCAAAAAATGGTATTGTTAGGTTTGGAGATATTAGAATTGGAGATGAGATATGGTCAAAAGAAGGATGGACAACGGTTGTAAATAAAATATCTACTGGTGTTAAGCCAGTAAATAAATATTCTACAACTTTCGGATCTATACTATGTACCGAAGATCATCGAATTCTAGATAATAATGTTAAGGTTAAAGCAAAAAACGCTGAAAACATCGACGTCCTTCGTGGTCTAAGTGGTCAAACTAATGATTCCTGGAATCCAGAAGCTATTATTGATGGTATTGTATTAGGCGATGGTTCTGTACACAAAAAAAGTAACAATCTTATTTTCTTTTATATTGGAAGAAATGACCAAGATTATTTTACTTCTGAAATTGCAGATAAAATATTGACTAATCGTCCTGCTTTTAAAGAATCAGCATATGAAGTAAAGACTACTATTACCGCTAACGAGTTACCTAAAACGTTTGATCGTATTATTCCTGCTCGTTATTTTGGTGGAGATTATCTTACTAAATGTTCTTTTTTAAGGGGATTATATTCGGCAAATGGTTCTGTAGTTGCGCAACGCGTAACACTAAAAGCTAGTTCCAGAAAATTAATAGAACAAGCACAAGAGATGTTAAATAGTCTTGGGATTCTTAGTTATATAACTACAAATAAGACTACTAAGGTGTTGTTTTCTAATGGAGAATATGCTTGTAGGGAATCGTATGATTTAAATATCACTAGAGACAAAGAAACATTTCGACGTATTATTGGATTTATTCAAAAATATAAAAACGATAAATTAGATCTGGTAATTGGAAAGTCAGATAAACATGAAATTTTATCTAAGAAAATTGTTTCTGTTGAAGAATGTGGTGAACAAGAAGTGTTTGATATTACCGTATCTAATGCATCTCACACCTATTGGTCTGGTGGTTTTAATGTATCAAATTGTGGTGAAATGCCGCTCTCAAAATACGACTCTTGTAGGTTGATGCATATGAACTTAACATCATACGTATCTGATCCATTTACAGATCATGCAGAATTTGATTTCGATTCTTTAGCACGAGATGTTATTATGGCACAAAGGTTACTTGATGATGCAATAGATATTGAAATAGAAAATATTGATAGGATCATTGCAAAAATTAATAGTGATCCGGAAGATCCTGAAACAAAACGAGTAGAACTTAATTTGTGGCAAAACGTTAAACAGGTAGCTATTGCTGGTCGTAGAACTGGTCTTGGACATACTGGTTTGGCAGATGTATTTGCTGCATTAGGTATCCCATACGGATCTGATGAAAGTATTAAGTTTGGAACAAATATTCAAAAAGAAATTGCATTAAATTCATATAAGTCTTCTATTATAATGGCTTCGGAACGTGGACCATTCCCAATCTTTAATCATTGTAACGAAAACAATCACATATTTTTAGAGAAAATCTTTGAAATGTTAGATGATGAAGAACCAATTATGAACTTATATGCAAAACACGGTCGGAGAAATATTTCAAATTTGACGATTGCCCCAACGGGAACTGTCTCTATATTGGCTGGTTGCTCCGGAGGGATAGAACCAGTTTTTGATGTATATTATAAAAGAAAAGTAAAGAAATCTAATTCCAAAGTGGAAGAATGGACAGAATACGACGTAGTCCATCCATGGTTTAAATTATGGTATAATACCGTAATGTTACCTAAAACAAAAATCCCTATCGAAACTATGACAAGGGATCAAATACAAGAAGTATTGGCTGTATCGCCATATTACATGTCCTTAGCCAATGATATAGATCCAATAAAGAAAATAAATCTTGTTGGTTCTATGCAAAAATATGTAGATAATGCTATTAGTGTAACTCATAATCTAAAAAAGGGAGTAGATCCTAAACTAATTAAAGAAATGATTGTAGAATCTTTTCTTAAAGGATGTAAGGGATTTACTGTTTATGTAGATGGAAGTAGGGATGGGGTTTTAACCCATTCTGATGGTACTGATACATTAACTACGTTTTCTAAAATAGACGCAATAAAGCGCCCAGAAATACTCACAGCAGACCTTCATATAACAACAATAAATGGACAAGTATATTGTGTAGCTATTGGGACGTTAGAAGGTTCTCCGTATGAAGTATTTGCATTTACTCTTGAAAAACCAGAAATGGTTGATATGTTAAAGGATTCTAAAAATCGGTTTAGTATTATTAAGGTTCGTTCAGGTCGTTATGATTTGAAAATAGACGATAATACTGGAAAACATATTTTCACCATTGGTAGGTTTAACAAACAAATGGATAGTGACGCTGAAGTGATTTGTAGAATTTTATCTACTGGCTTGCGTCATGGTGTTGATATCACTTTCTTGTACGAACAAATACAATCAACTAGTGCAGATGTTAATAACTTTGCAAAAGCTGTATCTCGTACATTTAAGAAATATGTTAACAATGATACTATGAAAAGAAAATCCATTGAATGCCCAAACTGTCATAGTGCAACTTTGGTGTTCCAAGAGGGATGTGTTACATGTCCTACGTGTGGATATAGTAAATGCTAGTATAAAGATGCGCGACAACGCGAATCGTCTTTGATTAGATAAAAAGTCCTACTAGATGTTGTATGTCTAGTAGGCACCAGGGCTCATAGCTCAATCGGTTAGAGCATCTGACTCATAATCAGAAGGTCAATGGTTCGATTCCATTTGAGCCCACAAATTTAATAACAATATTATGAATAAAGAAGATGAAATTAATCATTTAAAAAATGAGATTAGAAAAAGAGATATAACTATATCTCAAATGGAAGATAAGATCTATAGATTGTCTAATGATATGACAAATATAGTTTCTGATTTATGTAACCAAATTAGTGATTACAAACAAACAATTATAGATTTAAATTGCGCATTAATTATAGAATAAGATGAAAACGCCAGAACAAATAGCACAATGGGTAATTAATCATAGGTATGCAAAATCTGAAAAAGAAAAAGTATCGGATTCTGAAATGTACCATAAAATTGTTAAGAGTATAAAACTATTAATAGCATCAGAGATATCTAACAACACCAGTACTATAATAACAAATTCTGATTATGAACCAACAATAAAACATTTTCAAGATGAATCGGATTATAGCTATGATGGAATAAAACACTTTCAAGATTAAATATAAATACAATGAGAAATCCAGATAGAATAGATAATTTCCTAAGACTATTAGGAGAAGAATGGAAAAAACAAGGAACAGATTTAAGATTTACGCAGTTCTTATTTAATAATGGAATAGATAATCTTGGGGGAATGCTGTATCATTTGGAAGAAAGCGAACTATTAGAACAAGCATTTCCAGACATTCAACCAAGAGAATATCTATATTGGGGAACTTATGGTAAAAATGGATACCAACCATTACAACGTAAATTAATTAAAGACCTCGATACAGACCATATAAGAGCCATTTTAGACACTCAACACCTTTTAACTGATAATTATATTAAAATATTTAACGACGAACTTAAATTACGAAAAGAATGATTGATGACATGTTAAATCAATTTGAACGTTATATTAGACCAATAAAAATATTGTCTTATAAATTAAATGTTAAGATGATTAGTGAATACCAATGTACACTATATTCTAATAGTGGAATACGTATACTTTCGGGATTTGAGGTGTTGCATTCTTTAAATGCATTAACAGATTGGGCGAAATTTCATGATGACTACCTAAAATATATTATCAAAATATTAAACTAATTAATATTATGAAAAAAATAATGATATATAAAACTCAATTTAAGTTAATTATTGATAAGAAATACAACTTAATATCAAATAATAATCATATAATAATATATCACAATAGTAAGTTGATTTCCTTAAATTTATTAACTGATTGGTTATATAAAGGTAGACCTATAAAAGAGATTATGAATATATTGGGAAATACTATTGCAAAATGAAAAAGATATATACTTATACATTTAGAATTCAACATAGCATTAGTTCATGGGGAACAAATATTTTTACAACATACAACGACACTGGTAGATATATATATCATGATTCTTCAAAAATAAATTTAATAAAAACTATTTATAATTGGATGGAAGCATCTCAAGGAGAATCGTTTATTAAAAACAATTATCATTTACCACCAGATATACAATAGTGTTAATATGCATAATAGATTTAAAAATAGTGGATTATCTTTTGATATTGGAGTAGACGCAAACGATTATAAACCACTAAACTTAGAACAAATATTTGATAAATTTACAGAAATTAGTTTAGATTTAATGTAATGGAAGAAGACTATAAACATGGATTATCTGATAGACACATAAGTCAGATAATTAGAAGGAAAATGATGGAAAGAACATATTCGTCAAAGAAAAATTATAATAGAAAAAAACTTAAACGTCAATTGGAGAAAACAACATCAGAAGATGTTCCTGATATTAGTTACTGGATAAGACATTGTTGATATGGAAAAGATTGCAATCTTTATACCCAATAAGAACTAGATTTATATGAAGAAATTATATACATTTGTTCCATACGTACAGAAATTCCCTATAATTGGATATACAATTTATGATATTAGAAATAAAGAATGGGATATTTATTCAAATAGCAATTTGAGTACTTTATTTAATTTCATAACACGTTATGCAACAGAAGATTTTGTTAGATTCGTAGAAAAAAGACAACAACATGCAAAAGATATACGTTTATAAGTTTTGTATCATAAAAAGATCGCATAACCTAGGATATTACTTGGTGGAAGAAAACTCATTTAATGATTCTTTCATAATTAGTCAAGGTCCATCAATTCAATTCCTATTGAATAAGGTTACTAATTATATATCAAAATCTCCAGTTACATTTATATCATGTAGAACAAATGGTAATGCATTATTACAAAAATATAACTTAAAATGATTAAGGTATATACATACAAAACTAATATTGTTACAACTGATTATCATACGTTTAAATTATTAGATAAAACCCGACATACAATATTCGAGGAAGAAAATATTGTTGATTTGTTTAATGGCCTTACTAGTTATATACAAACACATACGTCATGTTTTTTAATGTGTAGAAGAGGTAACGGAGAAGACATTAGAATACCACTCTCATGGAAAAAATATTAACAATTAATCCAGTAATTAACTTGTCGTATCAAGAAGATACGACTTTAGAAGATAAGAATACTGGTATTATATTTATTTATGGTAATGCAAACGAAGAACCTATATATTTATTAAATGATTTTACTGATTTAGGTGTTGACATAATGTTAGAAACAATACAATTTTACGATATTAATAATTTTGATGATTATACAACAGAATAAAAAACGGATAAAACTACTACAAAACAAAATAATAGAGTTGGAAATGGAAATAGATAGATTAAATAATATCTATAAACAGAAACACAAAAGGCAATTAAAAGAAAATATTCCAGAACCACTATCTAGTCAAGCATTTAATAATATAGGGGAAACATGAGTAAAAAATACTTAATATTTCTGGATGTGGAGACATCTGGATTACCAAAGGATAAAAAATTAAGATATTACGAAGTAGAAGATAATTGGCCACGTATAGTACAAATTGCATGGATAAAAACAGACCCGTCTGGCGAAATTATGTCTCAATACAGTTTTATTATAAAACCAGATGACTGGGAAATACCAGAAGAAGCAACTCGTGTACATGGAATAACCCAGGAATATGCATTAGAACACGGTACGGCTATTAAAAAGGTTATGAAGGTATTTCATAAGGATTTATCTTATGTGTCAAATATAGTAGCTCATAATGCGTCATTTGACTATAATACAATAGGAGGAGAACTATTAAGATTAAAACTTGATAAAAAGTTTAAAAAGATACGATATATTTGTACTATGTGGTCTAGTATGAAATTGTGTAACATAAAGTCTAGTAGAGGTGGATTAAAATTCCCTAAATTAGTAGAATTATACAATTGCCTATTTGGAGAAACACCAGAAGAAAGACACGAAGCATTATATGATTGCGAATTGTGTATGAAGTGTTATTTTGAATTAGTTAGACTTGAGGTTCCAATAAAACAATAACATGAAAAAAATAATTAATTTTACATTACAAATAACCAAACTAAATAAAGATACTATACAAACCTGTCTAGTTAATCCACATATAAAATCGCGACGCAGATTTTATTATGAATATTATAGTTTGGAAACTATTAATTATATTATGAATAATTACACTTCTTGGATACAAAGAGTAATATCTAATAGGAAAGACGATCCACACTCATATGAATATCTTATATCAAAATGAAAAAATTAAAATCATATACAATATCGTTTTCTTATACATTCCCAAATTCAAACGCAACATTATTGAATCGTTTATTTTTGGATAATGAAAATATACACTTAGTTGTTGCAGCGGGAGATACTAATAAAATAGAATTAATAAAACATTGCATATTCCGTTTAACTAGTGAATATTACTATAATAGTTATTTATATCAATCACTAGGAATAAAAATATTATGATAAGAAAAATCACATTTACAATACATCAAAGTCTTGCTGATACACCAGTTGGGATGTCGTATATGTATATAACAGGATTAAGACACCCTCTTAATAGTTGCGGATGGTATTATGATAATAACTATCATAGTAGAGAAGAAATGTTTACAGATTACACAAAAAAGATTAAAGTTGCAATCGAAACAAATAACCCTATTCCTCCTATATTTAACACACTAAGAAACCTATGAGAAAGATTAGGACGGTGCAATTAAATGTATATCGAGATATATTATTTCATGGTACGTATTGTAGTTTAGTCCATAAACAAAACCACAAACTAGTTACTTGGGCGATTAATGAGACTAAACCAAAAGACATACTTAATTATATTTCTGATAGTATTACTTTTACATTAACGTTCAAAGATGATAACCCAGATTTATATAGAAGATTATTTTTGCCATGAGAAAGACACAAACATTAAAAATAAAAGTATGCAATAGTATAAACAAAGATATATATAAGTTTATATTATTAAAAGATGATGTTGAAATAGAAACTTGGGCTTATTTTTGTACTGGAAGTTTAGATGCTATAAATGGTGGTTTTGAAACATTTAATTGGTTAATGGCAAACAAGAATGCGGCTAAAACAAAGTATAACCAGATACTTAACATATGAAAAAAATTAATACATTTCTTTTACATGTTAATAACAATAATGTATCAATAACAAAAGGTAATAAAGTAATCGCTGAACACTATTATCCACAGTATATCGTACGAATTGATTGCGTTAATATGTATACAAACAAAATAAGAGATAGTTTATTAAACACTAATGGATATTTCTATTATAAAATAACACATGAATAAAATACAATCACTACAAGTAAAAATTGAACCAGAATATGTAACTCCAACTAGGATGTTTTATTCAGTTAAAGTTCTATGTTTAAATAAACGAGACTGGACTACGATACAACTCTATAATATTAAATCACGTTGTGGATCAATATTAGACAATACTTCAACCGTAATAAATACTATCGTATTAAACAGATTCTCTTATAGTGGCTTCTTTCTTAATGGTATTTTTACAAAACAAGGAATAGAGATGATTTCAGAATTAAGCAATAAACAAAAATCTTCTTTTGAATTTTAGACAATGGAGAAAATACAATCATTCTCAACTGAAATTATACTAAATGATAACGGAACTAGGAGTATAGTTATGTTAAATTATTTAGGAACTTATATTAAAGTCGGTACCTATTTGCCATATGTAAAGATTAATGAAATATTAACTAGGGTTGAAAAAACAATAATCCAATTAACATTAAGAAAAAGTGTAGGAGCCGTGTATATAACAAATATGTTAGGCGGGGACGTACTACGCGAAAAAATATCTCGATTAATTAAACAATAACAACAAAAGAAAAGGGCGGTTACTACGCCGCCCCAATCTTTTTATCTAGTTTTTAATTCATCTTGCTTATACCATTCCAACAATCCTTGGAAATTCTTAAATCCTGGGAATAGTTTACTACTATAATAAAACCATGGAGTCTTATCATTGTTTGCATTCTCTCCATATAAATAATCCTTAGTTTCATCAAATGTATTTGTAGTAATATTTATAATATCACTAAATACTCCAGTTAATGCAAATGGGGAAGAAAAAAAGTTTTTCCACTCCGAAGGATTCCATACGAACGACCATTCAGATTGAGATCTATTTAATACTTGGAATAACTTTCTAGTCAACCATATATCTTTCCATTCAACTTGGCCATCATCATCCCAATCCATTTTGCCAGCCAACATAGCCAATAATACTAAACATATTGTTCTTGCTTCTACAATAAAGGCTCTAGTCTGACCAGCCCGTAATTCTATAAAATCATCAAGAGAAAAGTTCTCCTGAAACCTAATATCTCCATCAAACTCCTGTTTGAATTTATTGTATTCGTTTTCTACAAATCTTTTAGCGCGTTCATAACTAGAAGATCCAGGAACTCCTAATTTGTATTTACTAAAATTATCCATTGCTCCAATCATTCTTAACCCAGTATGTCCAAGATTACTTAGTACTGTCATTAGAGTTGCCTGTTCATTAAATACAGAACCTAAAAATACTCTATATCTACCTTGTTCAAACTGTTTTGTTGCCGGGTTATATCTAAACCTTCCAAATCTTTCATTAACAACTCCAGGCATCCAGTTACGATACATCATGGCCATTTGCCCAATTAAACTAGTATTGACAGCGTTTATATCTTCTGGTGACATCTGTCCCTTAATAGACCTTGTAGCAGTTCTTGCTTTTTGCCTAAATTGTTGATAAGAGATTTCTGTCATACCATCTATAACAACTTTATCATCCTTAATAGACATCAGTTCCAATAAACTCTTTTTACCAGAAGTTTTATCTTGTTCTGAAAGTTTATACGTATTACCTTGTGAATCTATGCCATGAGAATTTAACATTGCAACCAAAACAGTATTGTCTATCTTTTCATCGGCAAATGAATATCCTTTATATAAATTATCTAATGTTACTCTTTTTGATAAAATATTAGCCGATAGACTATGAGCTAATTTAAATGATCTATCCTCTTGGTAAATATTGAAAAACCTAACGGCGATTTGATATTCTTTTTTATTAGACCAAAACCATTCGTGAGCTTTAACAATATCTTTTCTATCATAAAATCTACCTTTAGCACCTTCAAAATATATAGACCCTTCACCAGCAACCCTGGCTGCCAACGGAGGAATAATAGCAAAACCCAAAGTCTTCATTCTATGGAATTGCATTACCGATCTTACTAAGGCATTTCTACTCATTTCGGAACCAAAAAGTTTTATAACCTTATCATCTTGCAGTTTCTGACCATATATATAATACTTCATTAGTTTTTTAAAGTTATTTAAACTTTTAGACTGAGACTTATCTTTTATAACGTTTCCCTTAACATCCTTCTCCGGTAAATCAGTTTCGGATCTTTTTATCTCTCCATTGGAATTTGAACGTAAATAATCTTCTAATGCCAAAACGGTAGACTCAATAGCAGTTTTACCTTCAAAATTATATACCGACTCTGCAAACATCATTAGATTCTTACCTAAATCTCTACTATTTTGTTCATGTACGATTTCTCCAAGACTATTTCTAAATGGATTTGTATATAACAACGGAACAGAATCCTTAAGTTCACCTGTAGTTGGATCATATTGACCCATAACTCCATCTTGGCGATATTTATGTGAATCTACAAACAATTGTCTAGCTTCCTTCATTCCAGCAAATATCCCACCAGAATGTTGTACTATTTCATCAACCAGTGTTCTACGTATTTTAGGTAGGAAATTAAGGCTTATTTTTCCTGGGCCTACTATTTCACCAAACTCAATATTTTTATTGACCATATAGTCGTAAAACGCCTTTAAAGCAGGTATAGAAGATATCTCTTTGTATGAATCACTAAGATATTGATTTTGATAATTCTCTTTTAACCTTAAATTTCTTTGTTGTTCTTTGTTTAACCAAAACCCATCTAACCTATAGTCATTTCTATCTATCCAGTTTTGCAACATTATTGATCTTTCTTTAGACTTATCAACAACATTGTCTACGTCAATAACAATATCTGGGTATAAATCATTTACGCTAATCTTTTTCTTTTCTAATCTTTCTGGATAAGATTCTATGTACTTATCTGTAATGTTAAAACGTTCTTTAATCCATGCAATATTTCCAGTATCTCTAGCATTTGGTAAATCTTTATGGAACAAGGATTCTTTATACATGGACTTAATTCTAAATCCATCTTCCTCCACAAACTTATCGAATATTTTTAAATGATTTACTCCAATGCTATCTGCATATTTAAATAAATCCTCTTCTAGTTTTTTTATTTCATCATAAGTTTTTAATGTTTGAGACCTGGTATATGCCTCTGCATTAAATATTAAGTTTTTAGCATATTCATATACTGGATGATCAATTTCTGATAACACATGCATGTTCATTTCCCACCAAGTTAACCTATGCGTAGGCCTATTTAATTGTATGTTGTCAATTTCCTTTGCTCCGCTAATTAATCTTTCCTCAATTTTGTCCTCAATCACACCTATACCATTAGAGATCGCTTCATTTGTATTACCTATACGAGCCTTAATAGATTTAAGTTTTGCTTGATCCAGTTTAACACCATCGCTTACATCTAAAACATATCCATATGAGTTGGACAACATTTCTTGGTATGCAATTAACCTATCTTTTAATTCTAGCAAATCATTCATATCCATATACTTTGGATTTTTTACTCCGTCAATATATGGTTCATTTTCTTGTATTTGTTTACCTTTAGTTTTCTTTGCGTCTCCAAATAATGGAGCAGCAGTACTATATGCTAAATCCAATATTAATGAAATGTCATATTCTCTATGTATTTTCTGCAATGCCTGACGCAAATTACGTATATCTAATGATAGTTTTTCTCTATTTGCAGGTATAGTAGATTTTTGTCTTAATGTTATTAATGTGTCTAATAGTTTATATCCTCGTTCCAGTTTGTCGTCTACGTGTTTTAATCCAGTAGATTCGTTTGCTAATGATATTTCTTGTAGGTATTCACTCCCATCTAACGGTGAGAATAATTCCAATACACGATCTTCATACTTCTGCGTTTCTGCATTAAACGGAACAGTAATTGCAAATGGGACCAACCTAGAGGTTCTAAGTGTAGTTATTCCAAAATTACTAGCCAAGATATTCTTTTGTCTAGAAATCTGTATGTCTCCAGCAAATTCAGAAGGATCATCTACAACATCTTTTGTTAATACTCGTTGTCCAGAGATTGGATCTACAACAGAATTATATCTAGACGCTTGTTTAAACTTGTACTCAACAATAGACGCTGTGTTATCAGAATATATTGCCAGTAAATCTATAGTTCCTCCCTCATCGTCGATAGGTGAATATATTTTTTGTTCAACTCTCCATTCTATTTTACTATTTGGATCAATTCTATCTTGTATTTTATTAAATTCAGATATTGTATATTTCGCAAACTGTACCAACTTATTAAAATCCTTATCATTTAACTTAGATTTAGTCTTTATAGAATTTAAAGATTGCTTATTTAATACTGCCGGAACTAACTCTTCCATTACGGAATGCAACTTAGTTCCCATATCTTTTGCCATAATAGAATATGCAGTTTCTTGACTTTTTCGTATTGACTCCTTAGTTCTATTTGACTCTCTAATTTGTTGCGCCTTATCAGTAATTCTATGAGTAATAATTTTACCAGTTGACTTATCGTAATATCTTTCTATAGTTTCTCCAACCCCCTTATAACCTTTTGAAACAAACTCCTTAACATTAATGGTTCTTTTTTCTAGGTCTGTATTAACTTTGTCTAATAATTTTATAGTATCTTCACGAGTTTTAGGTGTCGCAGAATACATTTTACTGTCACCCATATCATATATCAACGCATCGTAGTCCTCATTCATAAATATACGTGCAGCACTTACAAATGGATCAGATTTTACTTTACTTCCAAGATTTTTAAACCATGCAATAAGTTTATCAAACCAATTTCTATATACTACTGGAGAAACTTCTTGTTCGTGTTTCCTATTTATAATTATATTCTTTATAACCTTGCCAATGGCCTCCTCACGCAATAGAGAGTCATTATAACCACCTATATCGGAATACATATCTAATACTTCCTTATATTCATCTAATGACTCTATTTGGTCTAACATCTCTTTATATATAGGATCATTAGATAACTTTAACAACCTAACAAATACATGTATTGCTTCTTCTGTTAAATCTGATATATCAGACTTACCTTCTGCAACAGAAACTATCTTATTTAACATATCTACCATAGCTACTGCACCAATAGGATTTCCATTAATATCAGTAATTTGAGATACGGTATCTATTTTGAAACCTAATTTATCTAAAAATTTAACAATTTTGTCGTATAGTTCTTTGTTTTCTGATTCAAATTTACCAACCTGAAATCTTGATACAATATTGTTAAGTACTTTGTCAAAATCTTCTTTAATTTCAGATTCTCGTTGTTTGATATTTTCGGTATTTGGAGGAGTTATAGTTTCTCCGGTTTCTTCATCTATTACATTATTGTTTTTAAAATATTCAACTTCTTGTTCTGTACTAATACGTTTATTCCTTATTGATTGCATTTTACTAAACACATTCATTTCGGTTTCAGATAATGTAATAGACCCTATTTTTCTAGCACCAATAGATTGTCTATATCTAACCTCTGATAATAAATCAAAATCTAGTTGTTTAACGTCAGACAAATTAACGTCTGGTACATTGTCAATAGAATACATGTCAAATGATTTATTTCCAGTTCCAGTATATGCGCCATATATTGCACCACGAATGGTTTGTGATGCTGCGATTTCTGGAATGTTGGATTGTTCTGCGTCTGATATAAGATTATTATTTAGTTTAATATATGGATTCCCATTATTATCAATCTCAACTTTCTCATAATAACTTCTAGGAGTAAATGTTCTAGATGTTTCGTTAGATGGATTTGTTGCTCTAAAATATTTATTATTTTTATCATTTATAGATAATAGTATTGGACTAACAACTTTTTGAACATTAGTATTAGACAAATCTATCTCCCTCCATCGATTGCCATACTCATCGGTAATAGTTTTAACATTATCTTTACCAAATTGTTTCTCTAGTATATTACCTACTTTAATTTCATAAAATGCTTCAATAGGTTTAAGTTTCTCTATACCTTGTGATTTAAGTTCTTGTTTTTGCCTCTCTAATTTTATTATATTTTTCTCAGCTTTTTTAATTTTATTTTCTAATCCATCTTCAAGTATAGCATCTGTATAGTTACTATCAAAAGGTGTAACTTCATATAGATTTGTAGGACTTTCTAAGAAATCTTTATTATTTTTAAGTTCATTATCTATTTTTCTTATCTCTTCTGCTATAGTTTCATGTCCTTCTACTTTAGCGGCAGTTTCACCTTTAGGGAACAATACTTTCTCATATCCTTTTTTAATACTATCTTGAATAATAGTTTTAATAAAGAATGTAACCCAATTGGAGTCTTTTTCTAATAACTGCATAAACTTATTTTCGGAAGATTCTTTTATAATATTCTCTTTAGCATATTCTAAAAATTCTTCTCTAGTATTATAAGTAGTTCCTTTATATATATATTTACAAGCCATATTGTTATTTATTTACCAAATTTTAATTTACTTCTTTTTATAGCACTTACAGCCATTTTTGTAACATTATATAATTTACCTATTTGCTCAAATGTTAATTCTTGCTTATCTATTAGTTCTAATATTTCTAATCTTTGTTCTTCAGTTAGTTTTCTCAATCTTGAGTATTGATTAGTTCTATTAATCAAATGTTTTTCATTATCTGGAACAATATAATTAGGAATATCTTTCCAAGTTTTACCGTTTTTAATCATTGAGATAGTAGTTTCTGCTACATTATACTTATTAGCAATTTCTAAATTAGGTTTATTATACGCAATTAATTTCTTAATTTCATAAATATCTTCTATTTTGATCTTGGAATTTCTTTGTCCTTTATTAAATAGTTCAATTCTTTTATCGGACATTTTCTTTCTAACTTCATCAGTAAATTCAATGGAATCCCCACCACTTGTTAAATTCATTCCTAATTTATTATTTTTTCTAAAAGAATTAAATTTTAAAATATATTCATTTTCTAGTTTATTCAATTCATCTTTAGAATATTCTCCAATAACTAATATTTCAAAATTATGATTATTTACGCCATATTTTAAAAAACTTCTATACAATAAATGTTGGCTTTTACAGCATTGTAACTTCTTATACCTTGTTAATCTTTCATTAACATTTTTAGATTGTCCAATATAAATTGCACCTTTTGGATTTGTAATTTTATAAATTCCTTGATTCATATTTTATATTTTTACAAAGGTAATAAAAGAATCTTAGAAATCCAAATTAATCACACTCTATTTTTAAATCTCCAGCATATTGCAAATCCTGTAAGAACTTAGTTTCATTAAAGTTAATCATCATGTCGGGGTCAGATTGTTTTCTTTGTTTTTGCCCCCAATCAGATTGTATTTCTAATATTCTACGTGTTTTAGTATTTTGTTTAACAAATTCTTCTTCTTCTTCAAAACTCTTAAATTTACCTTCATTATGTAATCTACTTAGCTCTAATGAATTAAATCTCTGTTCATCACTTCTAAACCAACCGATGCCATGTTCCGTTGAAAATTGGGCATGACCTTGTATTGACGGTACAATATTAGGTGTAATAAAATTCTCTTCTCTATAAGAACCATTAGTACCACCTGGTACTGTTAGATTTGAATAGAAAGAAGTATTTTCAATATGACTACCTGTTGGAGAATTGGGAGACATAATATCTTCTACTTCATCACTATGTTCATTATTATATTCAGTTGTTTTAGCAGTATTAACCTCAACACTATATCCATATTTACTAGCTAGTTCTAAAGCTAATTGTTCCCTATCTTTAAGCCCTAAGTCTAACAATAATTGCTTTTGTTCTTTAGGTACAGCAAGTTCAGTTAATATCTTCTCTAAACTCCAATTATTTTTATTTCCTTTATCAAACACCTGTTTGGCTTTGTCAGATAATAGTATATCTACTGATTTTAAACTATATTTAACCTCACTATCAGAAACACTATACATCCTTAATTGTCCATCTAACTCCTTTGGGGATTTATTTACGTATTGTTTAAATCCATTAATGTCATCTTGAGAACCTAATATTAATAAAGCATCAAGATCTTCAATATTAATCTCTTTACCATGATTCAAGTTATTTATAGTCCCTTTTGTCCAGGGTTTAATTACTACAGGGATAATATATTTATTTTGAGTTGCTAAATAAGAATTATCTGTTGCATATAAATCTTCTTTAGTCATTGCATAAAAACTATCCAATCCAAAATAACTAAATGCTTGTGCAGATTTTAAATTATCCACCAAACTAATAGTTTCAGTTCCAGAAGTGTTTCTTAAATTTGTACTACCTATTTTGTTTTTATCAAATTTATCGAATTTGTTAGAAGACGAAGTAGCATGATAATAAATATTTACATAATTATTACTACTTAAATAAGTTGAATATTGCTCTTTAGAACCTATAGAGGCTAATTCTGGATTTTGTTCAAATACAAAATTCACTCCATCTTTAATGGTTTTAGATTCCTTGATTATAGATTTACCAAGTTCTATTTGTTCTTTAGTTGGAAACAAATCTGTATTATTTAACTCCTGCCATTCATTTATTTTAGCAGCTAAAACAATTGGATGTTGACGAGGAAATACAGTATTTAATAATTCCTTAAATTCTTTAGACGATTTATTTACGCAAGCTCTCATATTTTATATTTTAAAATTACACTTAAATGCAATCAATTTTTGTTCATCATTCATATCATTCCAATTCTTATCACCAAGAACTCCTTTTAACGGATTTATTGTTGTTATAGGTTGATTTGGAAATGTTTTTTTCATAACATCTATCATAGCCTCAACACCAAATTCATTAAGTTTACGAGTTCCAATACCAGCAAAATTAGTTGTTAAAGTTGGAATATCAGATTTAATCCATTTGCCACTATCATACTTCAACCAAGTGTTATCGCTCTGGTTAAATACATAAACCGGTTTCCCTTCGTTGATGGCCATTTGTACGGCATATCCAGTACCACCTTTAACTTGTTTTATTTTGGCTTTTTTACCATAATTCATTTCATCGCCAATATTATAAAATCCTTCTATAACGGCAAAAATAGAATCAGAATATTTTACCTGAGCCCAGTTACGGATCAATTTTTCGTCTCTAACTTGATGAGTTTCTTCTATTCTACCCATTTGTCTTGCAGCAATAGTGACCTTCTTTTGACCCTCAATGGAATCTTCTTTAGTGATTTCATAGTTTCCGTAAGGAGTTTTATTATTCAACCAATAATGTTTATTTTTTATATTACCAAACAAAGAAGATACGACTCCCCATGTGTTGTCAGCTCCAATAGCGCCACCGGAATGGTTTGTATATGTAGATGGATTAGTTGAAGGAATAGGTATTTGATTTTTTCCGTTGAATTTACCAGTAGACACCCACTCTTTACTAAAAATAATATTAGATGGAATTTTACCAGCACTATTAAACATGTTAATCATTTCTAATCCAGTATAACCATTTAACGATGTTTCGGTAGTATTTCGATACGCCACCTTAAACTGTTTATTTGGATTTTCCATAGCAACTTTATAAAGACGTTTAATACTTTCAATTATTTTGCTTGAAGAAATAGATTTAAGCCCATTGTTTTCTTTTATTCTCAAATCTTTAGTTGGTAAAGCGTAGGAGTTACCCTGTAACCCTTCACCTTGTCCATATTTTGCTCCAAATTGTTGTATTGCTATCTTAGCCGCACCAGCTCCATGCCTACCTTCTGGGTTACTTCCAAACACAAAAACAGTATTGGCATCGGGTTTGATATTCCCTTCATAATATGGAGTCGGTATTATATTTTTCTCCTCTATAACAATAATTTCATCTTCTGATTCTTCGGATGAATTTTCTTCAGAATAATCTCCAAGGAAATTTGCTTCAGTAGCAGATCTCAATTCTCTACCCAATTCAGTTTCTCTATTAAATGGAGTATTAGAATAGTTTACCCTACCAATAAATCCAAGTTTAGATGTCATCTCTAAATAAGATCTATCTTCATCTTCTTCAACAACTTGATATAAAAAATACGCAGGTTGACCTTTTTTTGTTTTAGACAATACTTTACATAATCCAAATGGAAGTTTTTGGGCGTCGTATGAACTCATGGAAATTTCGCCATTATCATCTTTAGAATAACTAGTAACAATTGGTACAATAACATTATCTCTCCAATTATTTCTTGCAATCAAATCTACAACATTCTTATTAGTAAATAGATCTTTATTTGGCAAACCTTTTACTATAGTCAACATTCTTTCATAGAAATCGTCTGACGGTAAAATGGACTTATAGGATATTGGCGAATTACCAATACCACTAGTCAAAATAAGCAAATCAATTATGTCATTATATAATATTGGATCATTACTTTTAAGTTCCTTAAACGCATCAACCAATTCATCTGTATCATATGAATCTAGTCTTCTATTTAATATCTTTAAATATGAGTTTTGTGCTTCTTCTTCTCTAGTATTCTTAGCACCTTCTAATACTGCAATTAACTCATTTTTTAAAATACTAGTTCCCTTATATCCAAGAAATCTATTGGCTACAGAATTACTACCATGAAGAAGTTCTTTTGCTCTATCATTAAGTTTAACACCATTAGAATCTGTCTCCATTTGCAATAGATAATTTAACATACCTACTTCCATCTTAGCAATGGCCTTCTCTTTTGATTGTGTGTCAATTTTCAGGGACAATATTTTACTACGAACACGATCTAAGAGTAATTTTGCTGAATCATTTGTTTCGGCAAAGAATATACCATCAAACATTTTCTTACCTTGCATTTCTACCTGTTCAAACTTATCCATAAAAGTATTAGAAAGTAACTTGTCAGTATTACCAATTACAGAAGTTCTACCTCTATTATCTTTTACTTGTCTTAACGCATACCTTAATTTAAGCCGTCTATTAAAGAAATCGTTTCTATTAGCATTAGCACTCGTGTCTTGAGTATTGCTTTGAATAACATTTGTCAAATCGCTAGCTATTTCTCCATACTGTACATATGCTGATAAAATCCTAACCTGATCTTCATCGTATGACGAATTATGTGTTGGTGCCAACATATTATACAAATCAGAAGATGAAAAATGTTTTATAGATAATGCTTTAATATTCTGCTTTTCTACTCCATATTTTTCACTTAAAGCAATTTGAATTTCTTTTTTACTCTTAACATATTGACCATAGTTTGCCTTGTAGAATTTAGATGCATTAAGTTTAACTTGTTTAATATATTCTACAATAATTGGTTGAGACATAAAATATGCTACAGTATCAAGACTAAGTCCGGTTCTAACTAATAATGCATATATATCTAATGTATCAGAACTCATGTTAATGTCAGACAAGAACGGTTTCTTTACTATATCTACAATAGCATTAATCATTTGATTTAATGTTTCAGATATATATGTACCATCTACAGCCTTATCTCCAGATAGAGATACTACGGTATTCCCTTCAACATCCATCGTGTTTATCTCATCAAAGATTGTATTATTAGGATGTATATCAATATACAAGCCTGCCTGTTGTCCCTTAATATGATTAGTTTTATTTACAGCAGCAATACCTATACCTCCAACTCCAGTCCAGAACTTATCCGCCATATCAGATAGTTGAGAAGGAGAAAACATTGAATATTTTTTAGTAGAACCTTTCTTTTCTATAACTTTATTAGCAACACCTTCCCACGCCTTAACACTAATAGGTTCTAATAAGTTCTTTGAAGATGCCGGATCAGTTAAAATCTCTTGTGTGATTGCTATAAGTCTATTTTGTTTAACTAGTTGACCAAACTCTTCTTGAGACATTTTTCTTTTACTTCCTTTATGCGAAGTTAAATACGACTCATACTGATCAATAGATTTTATATAACGTATTTTACCCTCTGCATCCATAAAATGATTTGGTATAAATACAGTCATTTTATCAATATCGTAGTCAGAACCAGCCTTATCAACAAGGTCAGATGGAACAACAATTGTACTACCTGCTTCTTCTGGCAAAAATCCCTTAATAGTCATTGTCTCTATAGAGTTTAATCCAGATGTGGGTATTCTGAACCCAATAACATTAAATAATTCAGATTCTGTATGCAAAAAGTTGTTGCGATTGTCGTATATTTTACCATTACGTATATTGAGAGTGTATCCAGCTTTTACATAATTTCTAAACATATTAGGCAGATATACTTCCATATTGTTAACGCCACCATTTTCTTTCTTAGTATAGAATTTAAGAGTTTCCATATTAGATGCCCATGCATTATTCTTCTGACTTCTTGGTTTAGTTTCCCATCCAGTTGATGCGGCCAACACTAACATGTCCCCATTCATCTTTTGGTTTACCACTCTATTTCTAACTAGTGCAAACAACATGTTTTCTACACGTTCTCTACTAGACATAAAGTCTACAAAAGTATTCTCGTGATTTATTACATAATCCCATCCATCTAAATCGTTTTGTGAAAATCCCCTACGAACCATTTCGGATGCAACAACGTTTCTTATTGCATCTTTATCATTATTAATAAACCTATAATTACCGTTTTCATCAACCTCCATACCCATATTAGAAACTAATTCCTTAAGATCAAAATCTATAAGTTCTCTAATAATAGTATTCATTTCTCCAGCAAGATCAGCTAATCTTTGGTTTAATGGTAACCCGTTGGCATAAATATCTGAAAATATTAATGTCCTAAACTGTGTCCCATAAATAACCTTGTTGTGAAATTCTGGTGCAATATCTAACTGAGTACCAAAATATTTTAAATTTATTTTTTGATTAAAATTTATATCAATATCTGACATCGTGCCATCTGAATTATAGAATGGATGTAGTTTGCCATTTATTGTTAATGCTCCAACTTTATTGGCAGTCTCCATTAATGCAATATCAATCTGGTTCTTTTCCATTTCGCTAGCCAATTTACCCAACTGTTCTCCATTATTAAATAGACCAGTATATATTGGCAATACAGAAAACTTATAGAATACAGGTTTAAATCCATTTACGTCTTCATTCATGCTTGGGCCAAAATATTGAGGTTTTAATGGAGGGAATATCGCAGAAGGCTTAACACCAACTTTCTCTCCTTTATTCTTAGACATAATCCATTTATACAAATCCTCTTGATTACTACGCCATTCTCCTTGTTTAAACATCAATTCTCTATAGGCGTCTAAAGATATATATCCCTGTCCATCAGCCTCTTCTTTGCCATCATACATTGGTAATTCAGATGCATAAATAGGATCGTCAAAAACTATTGTGTTAAATGTATCTGTGTGTTGTTTACCATCTGACCTTGCCAAATTAACGTCCATCCAAGTATTTATTTGATCATCAGTCCTAACCATTTTCTTAGTAGATACCACACCCCTCATTCTTTTAAAGAAATCAGATAAACTAAATTCTGTATTATCTTGTTTAGATTTATTGTTATAGAAAGCAATGTCTCCAACAAACAATTTAGTCTGTTCTATATTGCCTATAACAAAATTATATGCATAGGTACCAACAATAGATTCCGCCTGATCTTCACTTAATACATTAATCGAATGTCCAGTAAACTCCTTAACTTTAGAAGTAGATATACCTATATTTTTTATATCTCCTCCATCCATAACAAATACACCATTATCAAACAATAATTTTCTCGTATCTTTTACTAATCCATTGGCATATGATTCTAACTGTTTTATAATATTTTCTTTACCATATTTTTCTATAAACTCATCAAGCGAATTAAACTTAGAAAGATCAATTGCGTTGTTGTTTGTTTTAATTATATCCTTAAAAAACCTAAGTTTTTGGATATTCTTGTCGTAATATTTAGTACCAACTTTATTGGCAGAATTTAAATATTCTATAGAGGAATTTACTTCATCTTCTAAATATCCAAACAACTTGCCTACAAATTGATCTGTGGTCATTTTAAGGCCAAATCCAGACATCTTTACTCCTCGTTCGATCTTGTTATCGGCGGCACGTAAAAATGGCGAAATACCATCTAAAACTGCGTTAATCTGAACCATTAACCTATCACCATTTGTTGCCTTCTCAATTGTAATACCAGGATTAGATTCTTGTTTTGTTCCTTCCAGATATACGAAAGACATTTTCCCTTCTTGGTTTTTAAGTAAATGCAACCATTCTGAATTTTTAGTAAAGGCAGAAGTAAACTCATTTTTAGTTTCGTCCCATCCAGTAATAAATTCAGGTATATTGCCAGTATTATATTCGTTGGCTAACATGGAAAGAAAACTATTTAATGCTATACCGTATATAGTTTTGCCATCCGGATTTATATGTTGTACTTCAACAGAATACTTGTTGTTTTTGCTGAAAATATTTGCTATGTTCTTAACCCTACCTACAGCATCATTGTCTCCTTTATTATATAATACAGATAATGAATGTGTTGTGTTTGTTTTATTGTTAATAGATGCAAATATCCTATTGATGTCATCATTAAATAAACCAATTGCATTATCGTCAAGATTTTGAGATATATTATTATCTAATAAATTTATACCTAGATTAGATAATAGTTCAATCCTATCTGCAATAGTAGCCTTAGACGCACTAGAAACAGAAACCACATTCCCACTAGAAAGTTTAATTTGTTTATTAATATCTACAACAACTTCTCCTGCTCTACTGATAGACAAAATTCCTCCACCAGAAGAGGCAATAAATCTTCCAGTATTCTCCCATTTATCAATAATATGTTTTACTAAATTTACAGATTGGGAATTTGTTGTAATAATCTCTGACAACCCATTCTCATCTTTGGTTATTAGAGTTATATACGGTTCCATCATGGTCTTTTGGAACTGTTGATGAAATTGATTCTGTAATAATGTTTTATTGTATGACAAACTAGTTGGAGTATAATTACCGTCACCTTCAACACCCAATCTTTTAACTACCCAACTTAATGACGGAACTATAGGAATTAACGACTTAAGTTTATCTATCTGATCATAAAATCCTTGTATACCAGCTAAATTAGAATGTAGAAAGTTAAATGTGTCGTGATAATTAACACACGTTAACATACCATAAGAATTCTTTTCTAATTTAATGTTACCATCCACAATAGTAGAACTAGGCAATCCAGCAACAAGCATTTTTATAATTGCAGTAGCTTTTTCTTTTTGAGGAAACTCCATTGTTGATACGTATGCGGGTGTATCGTTAGTTTGTGTAGCAGTATCGTTTTCATCAAAATCAGAATCAAATGATATTTTAATATTAAACTTTTCTAACGTTTTAATATGTTCTGCAACAATATCGTTCCATAATGTACTACCTTCGACTTTCCCAGCAATGTTTTTATATAAATGCATTAATGTATTTACTTCGTCTACAATGGAATTTATATAATTAACATCCTTGTTAGGTTTATTAACTTCTTTGTTATATAATGCATCTAGTGATCTTATATGATCACCCAAACTACCCAACATCAATCCGCCAACTCTATCATATATATTGCTTATCTTATCTTTATATTTCTCTGAATATGCTTTGCTATCCATGTTGAATATATCATCAAACATAACGGCGTCTTCAGCAAACAGTTCCCTAAAGAAATACGTATTAACACTGTCGTTCATGGCTCTAGTAAAATCAGCTCCCTGAATCTCTAACATTGGATCGTAAGTAGATTCTTGATGAATATTGGATTTAATATTGCCATTTCTAATAGACTCAAATTGATCTTTTAATGTGGTACTAAATTTCTGATATTCTGATACACCAAAGAATGATTTAATAAACTCCAATATACGTTTAAATATACTAGATATTTTCTTCTTAGGTATATTATAATAACCATCAGATATCATATATTCACGAAACATTTCAGCAAGTTTTTCTTCAACTTCCTTATCGGATAATGATTCGGTAGTATAATATGATCTATATGCATTATACATACTAACTCTTTCATCTGGAGTTGTCATTGCTAACGATACAACGTGATATGCTTCATGATAGTAAGTACCAGTCTTAGCAATATCAGATATTAAAACCTTAGCACCATTAACAAATTGCCCATATGCCTTACTCTTTATTAACCCATTAACAATTTCAACTGGAATGTTTGGAAAAGTTTTAGCAAACCAATCACGTTCCTTTTGAGTTGTTTTAAAATAATCTCTAACAGTATCATCTGCCAACATAAATGCATCGACATCGTGAGAATGTATTTCTTTAGACAAATCCAACTCATCGCTAATAGATGATAGTTTTTGTATTACTGGAGTTGGTATACCAATAGACTCATAATATGTTGTTTTAAGGTTATCTAATGGGAAATTACTAAATGCTTGATCGAAAAGCATTTTACTTATATCGTGCAAGTTACCAATCGTTGTACCACTTTCAGAAATTGCTTTTAAAATGTTTTTCCAATCATTGTGATTAAGAATAGTTTGTAATACCTCTCCAATTGGACCGTCATGTTTTGATATCGCACCTACTGTGATCAATCCATTATTATCCACAGAAATTTTAAGTGTAAAAGATACTGGTTGTTGCGTTCTATTTGTTATTCCATCTAATGTAACAAACGTAGAAACTACACCACTAGGATCTAAAGAGATTCTATCAGAAGTTATTTGTACAACATTTTCTATATCTGTATTTGGTAATTTACTACCTTCTTTAACTATTATTGAGTTTACTACTGGATTAGATTTTGGAACAGTAGAAACGTGTTCTCTATTGGTGTTTATTTTAAGATATATACCAATCTTGCCACGATTTAGTTTTGCGTTATTAAATTGTTCACTTGATATTTTAGTGTTTAGAGTACTTCCGTTACGTAGATTATTTGAAATCTTTTTCGTTGTAGTACCAAGAATTGGAGTAGAACCATTTGGCCCCTTACTTAATAAATACGTTTGATAGTTTATGGCCTTTTGATTGTCTTCTATTGTGTTAATAGGCAATCCATCTTCCCCAATAGACTGAGACACACTTAACATTACAACCTGTTTTGTATATTTCTCATTAGCCGTTTTATTTGTGGCTGTAGAACGTAGTGTCTTATTATTTACATGATGTATTTTAGTTTTTAGAAATTCAACAAACTGTTTCATTTCATCACTAGCATCATCTGATAATTCTATCGTATCTTCCTTACTATTGTGGGCAATAGAATATTTTACTAATTCTTGTTCAGAAAGTTTAATCTGATCTGGGCCAAATATTATATTACCATTACTATACTGTATCCCATATTTTTGAGTAGACTTATATGATTGTTTCCCAAAGGAAATCATATTATTAATAGTTTCAAAAATATTATAAACATTATTACCAACCTTAATAGTATTTGCTTCTTTATTGTTTCCAGACGTAATTGCCCTAGATGAATATAATTGTAATAATCTAACTAAGTTAACAATCTCTTTAGGATTTAATTTTCTAGATTTTAACTTATATATTTGCTGTTTGTATTTTAAATAGATTGCACCAGGAATTGTTGCAATTTGTTCACCGTAATTATTAATATAACTATTTCCAGGTTCTCCAGTTGCTACAGATACATCTAAACTATGTAGAGTTGTTTTATCTCCATTATCCATGATTGTATCTGAAATAGAATGTATCTCAGAATCAGAAGACCCAGTTTCCATTCCACTTGATTTTGCTCCTATAGAATAAGATATTGGAGTCTCCATTTCGTAAATATACTTTCTAAAATCAGCATATTCGTCTAATGTTGTCTTGGCTCGTAATTTAATATCTTCGTCTTTAATTGCCGCTATTAATTCTTCGTCATTAGAATATTGTACGTTAGGTAATTGATCTATATTGTTTTTCTTAAATGTAAATCTACTATTACCAGAACCCTCAACAGTTCCCCATTTAGAAATATACGTAGCCAATGGCATTGATGTATAAATTAACTTACCATCAATCTCAACTGGTATATTTTTATTATCTACAAGAATTGTTTTTATATCTCCTTCTGTAGACATGTCGCTTTTTTGTAAGAATGTTACACGAGACAAGACATTAGCTGGTGCAGACTTACTAGTTACCAACATTAATTTATATGGAGACTTTTCTCCAACTTGAATATATTCCATTACCGTATACCAACGTAAATTAGCATCAATAATTTCCTTTGCCTGTTCCTCTGTAATATCTATACCATAATCTCTTTTAACATTATATACTAACTCTGGTGCTGAAAATGGAGCACTTTCAAAATAGTCATGGCCAGTTGTTTTGTAGAAATTAAAATCTGGTTTAGATTCTGGAACCCACTCCTTATCTGTACCAAAAGATTCATCATTTTCTGGACTTGGATTGTTCGGGCCAATAGCGTTAGTTGTTAATGAAGATGGATCTTGTTCTTTGTCTCTAGTTAAATCTATATACTTTGTTAATTCTTCTGCCGTAAACTGAACATCGTTTGTTACGTCATTAGAGTCGTTTATTTGATCTCTATATGCTTTTAGGGAGAATGTACTACGCGAAGTGGGGACGCCGGAAT
>Ga0172381_10000653_pt1 | contig 41949 bp, 30 predicted proteins | sample Leawel6488metaG_FD_119754 | JGI IMG/M metagenome (GOLD analysis project Ga0172381, IMG submission 119754) | Leachate microbial communities from a municipal landfill in Southern Ontario, Canada - Leachate well 64-88 metaG | ecosystem: Engineered > Solid waste > Landfill > Unclassified | place... | reverse complement strand
GTTTCGCGCGGCCCGGTCGTAACGTTGATGGGCCATGTCGACCACGGCAAGACCTCGCTCCTGGACGCTATCAGGAAATCAAGCCTGGCCGATAAAGAGTCCGGCGGCATTACACAGCATATCGGGGCGTATGTAGTCAAGGTCGGGAAGGGGAACGTGACGTTCCTGGATACGCCCGGCCACGAGGCGTTTACCGCGATGAGGGCCCGCGGCGCGCAGGCGACGGACATCGTAATACTTGTCGTCGCTGCCGATGACGGCGTAATGCCCCAGACCAAAGAGGCCATTGACCACGCCCGCGCGGCCGAAGTACCGATAGTCGTCGCGCTGAATAAGATAGATAAACCGGAAGCGAACCCTGATAGGGTTAAGAAGCAATTGAACGAGCTTGGGCTCATGTCCGAGGACTGGGGCGGCAAGACAGTCATGATCGGTGTCTCGGCTAAGACCGGCAAGGGCATAGAAGAGCTTCTTGAGATGCTTATGCTTGAGGCCGAAATGCTCGAGCTGAAGGCCGACCCGACCGGGAATACGAAGGGCGTCGTGATCGAAGGCAAGATATCCAAAGGCGGCGGACCCATAGCTACCGTCCTCGTACAGAAGGGGACGTTGAGGCCCGGGGATATTGTCGTAGCGGGCCTGCATTACGGTAAGGTCAGGGCCATGATAAACGACCTCGGTCACAGGCTTAACGAGGCGCCCCCTTCAAAGCCGGTCGAGATACTCGGCCTGGCGGGGCTTCCCGAAGCGGGAGACATATTCTTCACCGTCCCGGACGAGAAGACGGCGAGGGAGCTGGTCGAGAAGCGCAGGCAGGAAGCCAAATCGGCGCAGATGCAGCCGGTCAAGAGGATAACCCTGGAAGAGCTTTCACAGCAGGTCAAGGAAGGCAAGGCCAAGGAGTTGAAGGTCATAATCAAGGCCGACGTGCAGGGTTCTGTCGAGGCGCTTGAACAGTCGCTGAAGAGCCTCGGCACCAGCGATATAAAGCTCGACGTGATACATTCGGGCGCCGGGAGCATAAACGATTCGGATGTCATGCTCGCCGCCGCTTCAAACGCGATAATCATAGGTTTCCATGTCGAATATACTCCCGAGGGGGAAGAGGCGGCCAAGCTGGAGAAGGTCGACGTCAGGCTCTACAGGATCATATACGAGGCGATAAACGACGTCAAGAACGCGATGGAAGGCATGCTAGACCCTACGATAACCGAGGTCTTTGTCGGCCGCGCCGATGTCAGGCAGGTCTTCAAGGTCACGAAGGCCGGGACGATCGCGGGATGCTTTGTCGCCAAGGGCAAGATAACCAGGAACGCCGGATGCCGCCTCTGGAGGGACAAGGATAAAGTATACGAGGGCAAGATCGCCTCGGTCAAGCGTTTCAAGGACGACGTGAAGGAGGTCGCGGAAGGTTTTGAGTGCGGCATCGCGCTCAGCAATTTCGACGACCTTAAGGCCGGAGACGTGATAGAAGTATTCGAATTCAAGAGGACCGCAAGGAAGCTCTAAAATATGAAGAAGAGGGTATTAAGCGGGATGCGCCCCACGGGCAAATTGCACCTGGGCCATCTTGCCGGCGCGCTGAAGAATTGGGTGGAGATGCAGGATAAGTACGACTGCTTCTACATGGTCGCCGATTACCACGCGCTGATGAGCGAATACGCGGATCCGTCGGCGATGAAAGATAACATTATCGACAACACCGCGGATTTCCTCGCGTGCGGCCTCGATCCGGAAAGGTCGGTCATCTTCGTGCAGTCCGATGTGCCTGAACATCTCGAACTGAACATGATACTTTCGGCGATTACGCCGCTTTCGTGGCTCGAACGCTGCCCCACGTATAAGGAGCAGCTCAGGGAAGTCGAGGGCAGGGACCTCACGACGTACGGATTTCTCGGCTACCCGGTACTCCAGGCGGCCGATATAATGATATATAAGGCTAATGCCGTGCCTGTCGGAGAGGACCAGCTCCCGCATCTCGAGCTGACCAGGGAGATAGCGCGCAAGTTCCATTATTTATATAAGAAAGAGATATTCCCGGAGCCGGAGGGGCTGTTGACGCAGACGCCGCGCCTTCTCGGAGTGGATAACAGGAAGATGTCCAAGAGCTACGGCAACGCCGTGAACCTTTCGGACTCTCCCGACGAAGTGAAGAAGAAGATAAAGGCGATGATAACGGACCCGCAGAGGATAAAGAAGGACGATCCCGGGCATCCCGATATCTGCAACGTATATTCGTATTACAAGTACTTCTTCCCGGAACTGGCCGTAAGCATTCCCGGGGAATGCAAGTCGGCAAGGATAGGATGTGTCGCGGACAAGGCGAAGCTCGCGGACTGCATAATCGAGCTGCTCAGGCCCATCCAGGAAAGAAGGAACAGGATATTAAGCGACAGGGCAGGGCTCGAGGCGGTCCTTAAGAAGGGCGCCGAGAAGGCGCGCGCGGTCGCGCGTGAGACAATGGGCGAGGTCAGGAAAGCAGTCGGTATATGACGTACAAGGTAAAGCTTGACGTGTTCGAAGGCCCGCTGGACCTTCTTCTGTACCTTATCAAGAAGGAAGAAGCGGACATCTTCGATATCCCGATATCAAAGATAACCGAGCAGTACCTGCACTACATGGAATATATGGAACTGCTTGACCTGCATATCGCCGGCGAGTTCATAGTGATGGCCGCGACGCTGATGCATATTAAGTCCAGGCTGCTGCTGCCGCCGGACGAACAGCCGCCGGAAGAGATAGAGGAAGAGGACCCGCGCGCGGAACTTGTGCGCAGGCTCATTGAATATAAGAAGTTCAAGGAAGCGGCCGGAGAGCTCTCCGAGCTCGAACGCAGGAGATCGATGGTCTTCCCGCGCTCGGTGGACGAGACCCAGTATATAGACCAGACCGAAGGGCCGTATTTTGAGGCGTCGATATTCGACCTCATCAACGCGTTCTCTACGATACTGAAGAGCGTATCGCGCGAGGCGTTCCTCGAGGTGGTCAAGGATGAGTTCACGGTCGAGGAGAAGGTCCATGAGCTGTTCCATATGCTCGTGGAACAGCCGGTAATAAATTTCAAGGATATATTCAAGAAGTCGAGGAGCAAGATAGAGCTGATAGCGACGTTCCTCGCGCTGCTTGAGCTGATAAGGCTGAAGGAAGTGATGGTAAGGCAGCACAATATCTTCGGCGAGATTGAGGTGGTGCGCAACCCGAACAACATCGGCCCGAAACTGAAGGCCGCGGTAGAAGGAACGCCAAATGGAGCTGTCTGAGGCAAAAAAGATAATCGAGGCGCTGCTCTTCACGTCGGAGAAGCCGATAACGATCGAGCAGATGAAGGAAGTCCTGGAGGAGGTCGACGCGAAGGATATCAAGACGGCGCTTGCCGAACTCCAGAAGGAGTACGAGACGCTCGGAAGGAGCTTCAAGGTGTACGAGCTGGCGGGCGGCTACCAGATGGTTACGATGCCCGAGTTCGCCGATTATCTCAAGAAGTTTTACAGGGTTAAGTCGAAGGACAAGCTGACGAAGCCGGCGCTCGAGACGCTCGCGATAGTCGCGTACCGCCAGCCGATCACGAAGGCCGACATAGAGGATATACGCGGCGTCAACGTCGATGGCGTCATAAAGACGCTCGCGGACAGGCAGCTGATAAAGATAACCGGCAGGAAGGACGCGCCGGGCAGGCCGATACTCTACGGCACCACGAAGGAATTTCTCGACAGGTTCGGGCTGAGCACTCTTAATGAGCTGCCGAAATTAGGCGAATTCACGGAATCGGATATAGATCTAAGCGAATTGAAACAGGGACTCGGAGGCCAGGAGGTACAGGATGGAACTGGAGAAGTTACGCAAGAAGATAGACCTGTTGGACAGGAAGATAATACAGATCCTGAACAGCAGGGCGCAGCTGAGCGTCAGGATAGGCCGGCTGAAGGCGAAAGCAAATAAGAGCGCGTGGGCGCCCGACAGGGAGATGATCGTTTACGAGAGGGTTGCCGCGCAGAATGACGGCCCGCTCTCTGACGAGGCCCTGCAAGCCGTGTACCGCGAGATAATGTCAGGCTGCCTGGCGCTTGAGAAGCCTTTGAGGATATCTTACATGGGCCCGCCGGCGAGTTTCTCAAATATTGCCGCGCTGAAAAAATTCGGGTCATCGGTCCGTTATCTCCCGGTAAATACGATCAACGACGTATTCGCCGAGGTCGAGCACGGCAGGGCGGATTACGGGGTTGTCCCCATAGAGAATTCCATAGAGGGCGCGATAAATTATACGCTCGATATGTTCATGGAATCCGACCTGAAGATATGCTCGGAGATATCAATCGAGATATCGCATAACCTGCTGGCGAAATGCGGGATGGACAAGATAAAGAGGGTATATTCCAACCCGAGCGTCATCGGGCAGTGCAGGATGTGGCTCGAAGCCAACCTCCCGCGAGTTGAAATAATCGAGGTTACTTCAACGACCAAGGCGGCAGGGATGGCAGTCAGGGAGAAGGGCGCGGCTGCTATAGGCTCAAGCCTCGCGGCAGAATGCTACGGGCTCAATATGCTCGCGCGTTCCATAGAGGACAGCCCTCATAACATGACCAGGTTCCTTGTCATAGGCAAGGTCGAGAGCAGGCCGACCGGCAAGGACAAGACCTCGATAATGTTCGCGGTCAAGGACAAGGTCGGCGCGCTGCATGACATGCTGGTCCCGTTCAAGAAGAACAAGATCAACCTGACGAAGATAGAGTCGCGCCCGTCAAAGAAGCGGGCGTGGGAATACCGCTTCTTCGTAGATATGATGGGGCACCACAACGACAAGAACGTGATAAAAGCGATAGACCAATTAAGGGAAGTCTGCACAAGCCTGAAAGTACTGGGTTCGTATCCATTGGCATAAAAGGGAATAAGATGAGCAAGTTAGCGAAAAAAGGCGTAATGAGCATACAGCCCTACCAGCCGGGCAAGCCGATCAACGAGGTAAAGAGGGAGCTGCTGCTGGAAGAGGTCTATAAGCTCGCTTCGAACGAGAACTCGCTTGGGCCTTCGAAGAAGGCTCTCGTTGCTATAGGCAAGGCCCTGAAGGAATTGAACCGCTATCCGGACGGGAGTTGTTTCTATCTCAAGACGAAGGTCGCTAAGAAGATGGGCATGAAGCCCGAGAATTTCGTCTTCGGCAACGGTTCGGACGAGCTGATAGCGATCATTATCCAGGCGTTCATGAACGAGGATGAGAATGCTATCGTAGCCGACCCGACATTCCTTGAATACAGGCTTATAACCGAGGCATACGGCCGCAGGGTAAAGGTCGTCCCGAACGTGAACTTGAAGTATGACATGGACGGCATCAGGAAAGCCATAGACGGCAAGACGAAGCTCGTCTTCATCGCGAATCCGGATAACCCGACCGGCACGTACGTCAACGACAAGCAGATAACGAAGTTCCTTGAGAACATCCCGGATAGTGTCATCGTGGTCATGGATGAGGCTTATTACGACTTTGTGGATGCGAAAGATTACCCTGATACGCTCAGGCACATAAAGGACAGGAACCTCATAATATTACGGACGTTCTCGAAGGCATACGGGCTCGCGGGGCTGCGTGTGGGTTTTGCCCTGGCAAACCCTGAGCTCATAGATTGCATGAACAGGGTCAGGCTGCCGTTCAATGTCAATTCACTCGCTCAGGTTGCTGCAACGGCATCGTTAGATGACGCTGCGCACCTGAAGAAGACCAGGCAGACCGTCCTTAAGGGCAAGAAGTACCTCTACGGCGCGCTCGACAAGATGGGCCTGCCGTATGCCCCGAGCCAGACGAACTTCATACTCGTTGACGTCAAGAGGGACAGTTGGGAGACCTTCCAGCAGCTTTTAAGGTATGGGGTCATAGTCAGGGACATGAAAGCCTATAAGCTGGAAAGCTATGTGAGAGTTACGATAGGCACCGACAGGGAGAACAGGAAGTTCGTCGAGGCGATTAAGAAAGTCCTGAAAGCGCTGTAAGTGGTCAAGGAGATTTGAGATGATAATCGTATTAAAACCCGAAGCGACAGAAGCGCAGCTCAAACACCTTATCGCAAAAGTCAAGTCGGTCGGGCTGAAACCGATGATATCGAAGGGCGTGGAGCGCACGATCATAGGCGTCATCGGGGAGGAAGATATCCTCCGCTCGACGCCGCTTGACGTATTTCCGGGCGTCGAGAAGGTCATGTCCATACTCGCGCCGTATAAGCTCGTATCGCGCGAGTTCAAGCACGAGAACTCCGTCATAAATATAGGCAAGGTGAAGGTTGGCGGGAAGAAGATCGTCACGATGGCCGGGCCCTGCTCCATAGAGAGCCGCGAGATGCTGATAAATATCGCGAAGTCCGTCAAGAAGTCGGGCGCTTCGGTCCTGCGCGGCGGCGCTTTCAAGCCGCGCACATCGCCCTACAGCTTCCAGGGCCTGGGCGAAGAGGGGCTGAAATACCTCAAGGAAGCCGGCCAGAAGACGGGCCTGCCGGTAATAACGGAGATAATGGACATACGCGACCTACCTCTCATAGAGAAGTACGCGGATATCCTGCAGATAGGCGCGCGGAACATGCAGAATTTCAACCTGCTGAAGGCTGTCGGCACGTCAAAGATGCCGGTCCTGTTGAAGAGGGGCATATCCTCCACGATAGTCGAACTGCTTATGTCGGCCGAATATATACTTTCGAACGGTAATTTCAACGTGATGCTATGCGAGCGCGGTATCAGGACCTTCGAAGACCAGACGCGTTTTACTCTCGACCTGAGCGCGGTGCCGGTACTGAAGAAACTCACGCATCTTCCGGTGATCATAGACCCGAGCCATGCTGTAGGCAAGTGGGGTTATGTCCCCGCGATGGCAAGGGCCGCGGTGGCTTCCGGATGCGATGGCCTTATTATAGAGGTCCATCCGAAGCCGGAAGAGGCGCTCTCTGACGGCGCGCAGTCGCTTATACCGGATAATTTCGAAAAGATGATGAAGGAACTCAAAGGGGTCGCTAAGGCGGTCGGACGTGATATTTAAAAAAGTTGCGATAATAGGCGTTGGGCTTATAGGCGGTTCCATCGGCGAAGCGCTGAAGAAGAAGAAACTTGCGGAAACGGTCATCGGGATCGGCAGGAGGAAGTCCTCGATCGCCGAGGCCGTGAGACGCAAAGCGATAGATAAGGGCACGCTTGACGCGGGTAAGGGTGTCGCCGGCGCGGACCTGGTGATAATAGCGACGCCGGTAGGGCTGATACCCGGTATGGCTTCGAAGATACGCGGTTCGTTGAAAAAAGGCTGCGTCGTGACGGATGTCGGCAGCACGAAAGCGGGGATAGTGAGGTCCCTCGAGATGTCCATGCCAAAGGGCGTTCATTTCGCCGGCTCGCACCCGTTGGCGGGTTCAGAGAGGCGCGGTGTCATATTCGCGAGGGAAGACCTGTTAGAAGGTTCGGTCGTCATCATGACAAAGACGAATAAAACAGATTTGAAGGCCATGAAACGCCTGGGCGGTTTCTGGAAGTCGCTCGGAGCCGGGAGGATCGTGATAAAGTCCCCCGAGGAACATGACAGGATAGTCGCCCAGATAAGCCACCTGCCGCATATAGCCGCAGCGGCCCTGGTCAATTCCGCGAGCGATGGATCGCTGGAGTTTGCCTCTACGGGTTTCAAGGACGCGACGCGCATAGCGGCGAGCGATCCCGGAATATGGCGCGATATATGCGTGACTAACAGGAAAGAGATCGTCAGGGCGCTCGATAACTACGCGCGCAACCTGGCTAAGATAAAGAAGCTGGTAAAGGACGGTTCCGGAGCGAAACTGCGCAGGGAGCTGGAAAAGTCGAAGGTGAGGAGGGAGAGCTTAAGGTGAAGCGCCCCGTCATAGCCATCGACGGCCCGGCAGGTTCCGGCAAGAGTACGGTTGCAAGGCTTGTAGCGCAGAGGCTGGGTTTCTTATATATAGATACGGGTGCTATGTACCGCGCGCTTACCCTTAAGGCGCTCCGGACAAAAGCTGACCTGAATGACGAAGAAAAACTCGGCATGCTCGCCGCTTCGACGGATATAAAGCTAAAGCAGGAAAGCGGCTCGTTAAAAGTATATCTTGACGGGGAGGATGTAAGCTCCGGTATCAGAACACCGGAAGTCACGAATAACGTGAAATATATCGCCCGCGCAAAGCCGGTCCGCGCGCATATGGTGGCGGTCCAGCGCAGGCTGGGCAAAGAGGGCGGAACGGTCATGGAAGGCCGCGACATTGCGACCGTAGTCCTGCCCGACGCCGACAGGAAGTTCTATATAGACGCTGCGTTCGAGGTAAGGGCGCAGAGGCGCTACAAGGAACTTAAGGAGAGCGGCGCGGCGGTGACCGAAGAGGACGTCAGGAAAGACCTGAAGATTCGCGATGACAGCGATATCAACAGGCCCATAGGTCCCCTGAGGAAAGCGGCCGACTCGATAATAGTCGATACTACGGGCCTTACGATAGAGGGGGTCGTCGATAAGGTCCTCGGCTTGATAAAGGCCTGATAAACATATGATGTATTTTATCGTAAGAAATTTTCTTAAACTGTTCCTTGTGATCTTCATGGGTTTTAGGGCCAATGGGACCGAAAAGGTCCCGATGAAGGGCGCTTTTATATTGGCGAGCAATCATGTGAGCCATCTCGATCCGCCGGCTATAGCAAGCGCCTCACCGCGCATGGTCCATTTTATGGCAAGGAGCACCCTGTTCGATAACTGGTTGTTCAAGCAGGTGGTCGGCAGGTGCGGTTTGATCCCCGTAAAAAGGGGTGAGGCGGATATCGGGGCGATGAAGGCCGCCATCCGGTTACTTAAATCCGGCGAACCTGTTTTTTTATTCCCGGAAGGGACCAGGAGCGAGACCGGCGAGATGCAGGAAGCCCAACCGGGAATCGGTTATCTGAGTTTAATTACAGGGGCGCCTATCCTTCCGGCTTATATAGACGGGACGGATAAAGCCCTGCCTAAGGGCGCGAAACGCATAACGTTTACGCGCATATCGGTATGTATAGGAGATCTGATCGATCCCAATAAACTCGATCTTCCGCGCGGCAAGAAGGAGGCCGCGCAAAAACTGGCTGACCACGTCGCCGGGGAGATCAAGCGCCTGGGAGAGACGGTAGCGAAGAAACAAAAAATCCAATGAGAAGGGAGTAACAAAGAAGATGGTTGAAGAGAATCACGAAGACGTGTCCTCGGAAAAGATGGATATGTCTAAGTTGTACGAGGACAGCTTCAAGGATGTGAAGGAAGGCGAGATCGTAAGAGGAAGGGTCATCGATGTCACGTTCAAGAACATTGTGGTCGACGTCGGCTACAAGTCCGAGGGCGTCATATCGCTCGATGAGTTCATTGACCCGAAATCGATAAAGGTCGGCGACGAGATAGACGTCCTGATCGAGTCGAAAGAGAATGACGAAGGCATGGTCGTCCTTTCGAAGAGGAAGGCCGAGCGCATGCAGGTATGGGAGAAGCTCATCGCCGAGCGCAAGGAAGGCGATATGGTCACCGGCCGCGTGACGAAGAAGGTCAAGGGCGGGCTTACGGTCGACATTGGCGTCGAGGCGTTCCTGCCGGCGAGCCAGGTCTTCCTTAAGGGCTTCGGCAACCTTAACCAGCTGCTGGGGCAGGTCCTGAACTTCGTCATAGTCAAGATCAACAAGCCGAGGAAGAACATCGTCGTCTCCCGTAAAGAGGCAATAATCAGGGAGAGGGATGTCGCCAAGGGCAAGCTGATGGAAGAGCTTAAGACCGGCCAGGTCATACCGGGCGTCGTAAAGAACATAACCGACTTCGGCGCGTTCATCAACATCGCACCGGGCATGGACGGGTTGCTTCACATAACCGACATGTCGTGGGGACGCATCTCGCATCCGAGCGAGCTGGTCGCCGTAGGAGACAAGATAGAGGTAATGCTGCTTTCGGTCGATAAGGCGAGCGGCAAACTTTCACTCGGGTTGAAGCAGAAGACCCCGAACCCCTGGGAACAGGTCGAAGGCAAGTATCCCGTCGGCAACAGGGTAAAGGGCAAGGTGGTCAACCTGGTGCCTTACGGGGCATTCGTGGAGCTCGAGAAGGGGATAGAAGGGCTTGTCCATATCTCGGAGTTCTCATGGACGAAGAGGATAGGACATCCGTCCGAAGTCCTGGCTATCGGCGATATGATAGAAGCCATAGTCCTGAGCATAGATAAGGACAACCAGAAGATAGCCCTCGGCATCAAGCAGACTGAGATGAACCCCTGGACCGAAGTCGCCGGAAAATATCCGGTCGGCACGCAGGTCAAGGGTAAGGTCCGTTCGTTCATAGACTACGGAGCGTTCATCGAGCTTGAAGAGGGCATAGACGGCCTGCTCCATAACACCGACATCTCATGGACGAGGAAGATCAACCACCCGTCAGAGGTGCTCAAGAAAGGGCAGAAGATAGACGCAGTCGTGCTTTCGGTCGATGCCGATAACAGGAAACTGTCATTGGGCATGAAGCAGCTCGTCGCTGACCCGTGGCCGGAATTCGTGGCCAGGTTCCAGCCGGGCACTTCCGCGGAAGGCGCGATAACAAAGATCACAAACTTCGGCCTGTTCGTCGAACTTGCCACGGACCTCGAAGGGCTCGCGCATGTATCCGAGCTCCCCGCTGAGACGACCGGCAAGCTCGAAGAGGCATACAAGGTCGGAGACAAGGTACAGGTAAAGGTGCTGCGCGTTGATGATGCCGAGAGGAGAATAGCGTTAAGCCTTAAGGTATAAACCCCAGGGGTTTAAATGGACGCATCAAAACAGCTCGAGATCATAAAACGCGGTACCGTTGAGATAATAAACGAGGCCGCCTTGGTTGATAAGCTGAAGAAAAAGAAACAGCTTGTCATCAAGGCGGGCTTCGATCCCACGGCGCCGGATATCCACCTTGGCCACACGGTCCTGTTAAGGAAACTGCGCCATTTCCAGGACCTCGGGCACAAGGTCATCTTCCTTATAGGGGATGCCACGGCACTCGTGGGGGACCCCTCCGGGCAGACGCAGGCCAGGAAGGTGCTGACCCGCGAGGAGGTCGAGGCTAATGCGAAGACCTACGAGAAGCAGGTCGGCAAGGTCCTTAAGACCGCGGATAAGGAAGTCTACGAGCGCATACATAACAGCGCGTGGTTCTCTAAGTTCGGTTTCGAGCATTTAGTCCAGCTCGCGCAGCGTTACACGGTCGCGCGCCTGCTCGAGAGGGATGATTTCCAGAAGAGGCTCAAGGAACAGAAACCGATAAGCTTCCTGGAGCTCTTCTACCCGCTGATGCAGGGCTATGATTCGGTCATGCTTGATGCCGATGTCGAAGTGGGCGGGAACGACCAGAAGTTCAATATGCTTGTCGGCCGCGACCTGCAGGAGGCGTACGGCAAGGAGCCGCAGGTCGTCATAACGATGCCGCTTTTGGTCGGCACGGACGGCGTCGCGAAGATGTCGAAATCGTACGGAAACTACATCGGCATTAATGATACCGCAAAAGAGATCTTCGGAAAGGTGATGTCGATATCGGACGAGTCGATGCTGACCTATTACGAGCTGCTAACCGATGAGGAGATGAAAGCGGTCAGGGCGATGCATCCCATGGATGCGAAGAAGAACCTGGCATACCTTATCGTGAAGGATTACCACGGCGCCGATGCGGCAGCCGCGGAGAAGAAGAGCTTCGAAGACGTCTTCCAGAAGAAGAAGGACCCGGACGACGCGCCAGTCAAGAAATTAAAGGGCGGGCCGCTGAGCCTGAACCAGGTCTTTGACGGCTCCAGGGAAGAGTTCAAGGCGATGGGCATAGACTCCCGCAGCAAGCTCCTTTCATTATTGGGGCAGGGAGCCATAAAGCTCGACGGGGAGAAGTTAAGCGACGCTAACAAGCCGTGCTTCATACCCGGCAAGCGCGCCCTCCTGAAGATAGGCCGCCACTTCCTGAATGTCGATCTTTCGTGACAAAAAATAGTTGAAAATAATACTTGACAAGCCTCCGGCCTAATGGTATTATTACAAAACCAAAACGGCACACCGCATTTTTGGTCCGGTATTTGGGATGGCGTTGTTTTTAATTAAACAACATTGCTTCGTAGCCAGGGAGGAGAAAAAAGAGTTTGAAAAAACTCTTTGACATTTCCGGATGATTTAAGACACGAGAGGATGCGGTAGGTCTGCAAGTTCAGGCATCGTCTTCGATGCCTTTTTTGTTGTCTAAATTTTCCGTTCTTTGAAAATTGAATAGCCAAGTTCAACCGAGCGAATTAGCAAGGATTGAAACTCTTTTTGGAGAGTTTGATCCTGGCTCAGAGTGAACGCTGGCGGCGTGGTTTAGGCATGCAAGTCGAGCGGATCTAGTCTGACTTGAGTGGCCGCAAGGCTGCAAGAGTTGGTCTAGATTAGCGGCAAACGGGTGAGTAATGCGTGGGTAATCTACCTTCGAGACCGGAATAACACTTGGAAACGGGTGCTAATGCCGGGTGAGACCACGGCACCGCATGGTGCTGTGAGAATAGATGGGGAGCCGTAAGGTCCTGTCACTTGAAGATGAGCCCGCGTCCTATCAGCTTGTTGGTGGGGTAATGGCCTACCAAGGCGACGACGGGTAGCTGGACTGAGAGGTTGGTCAGCCACACTGGGACTGAGACACTGCCCAGACTCCTACGGGAGGCTGCAGTCGAGGATCTTTTGCAATGGGCGAAAGCCTGACAATGCGACGCCGCGTGAGGGATGAAGGTTTTCGGATCGTAAACCTCTGTCGAGGGGGATGATGGCTTTTTGGGTTAATAACCTAAAAGGTTGACAGTACCCTTGAAGGAAGCCACGGCTAACTCCGTGCCAGCAGCCGCGGTAATACGGAGGTGGCAAGCGTTACTCGGATTCATTGGGTGTAAAGGGCGTGTAGGCGGTTACGTAAGTTGAATGTGAAATCCCACGGCTTAACCGTGGAACTGCGTTCAATACTGCGCGACTTGAGGATGGGAGAGGAGAATGGAATTCCCGGTGTAAGGGTGAAATCTGTGGATATCGGGAGGAACACCAGTGGCGAAGGCGATTCTCTGGCCCGTTTCTGACGCTGAGAAGCGAAAGCGTGGGGAGCAAACAGGATTAGATACCCTGGTAGTCCACGCTGTAAACGATGAGCACTAGGTGTTGGTCCTTCATTGGGCCGGTGCCGCAGTTAACACATTAAGTGCTCCACCTGGGGACTACGACCGCAAGGTTGAAACTCAAAGGAATTGACGGGGGCCCGCACAAGCGGTGGAACATGTGGTTCAATTCGACGCTACGCGAAGAACCTTACCAAGGCTTGACATGTAAGTGGTAGTGAAGCGAAAGCGGAACGACCTCGCAAGAGGAGCTTACACAGGTGTTGCATGGCTGTCGTCAGCTCGTGTCGTGAGATGTTGGGTTAAGTCCCGCAACGAGCGCAACCCTTATCTTTAGTTGCTACTCGCAAGAGAGCACTCTAGAGAGACTGCCTTCGATGAGGAGGAGGAAGGTGGGGATGACGTCAAGTCAGTACGGCCCTTATGCCTTGGGCTACACACGTGTTACAATGGAGTGTACAGAGAGACGCAAGTCCGTAAGGCGGAGCAAATCTCTAAAGCATTCCCCAGTTCGAATAGAGGGCTGAAATTCGCCCTCTTGAAGCCGGAATCGCTAGTAAGCGCGGATCAGCTACGCCGCGCTGAATACGTTCCCGGGCCTTGTACACACCGCCCGTCAAGCCAACCGAGTCAGCTGCACCCGAAGACCCGCGCAAGCGGATCGAAGGTGTGACTGGTGAGGAGGGCTAAGTCGTAACAAGGCAGCCGTACCGGAAGGTGTGGCTGGATCACCTCCTTTCTAAGGAGAATTGTCCTAGAAAGTTATAATGTTGTAAATAATCCTTTGCTTTTTCAATCGCGCGAATTTGGCTATTCAATTTTATCCATATTTTGGTGAACCATACGATAACCGAATTGGGCCCATAGCTCAGTTGGTTAGAGCACAGCCCTGATAAGACTGGGGTCAGTGGTTCGAATCCACTTGGGCCCACCAATTATCGGGCCTGTAGCTCAGCTGGGAGAGCGCCTGATTTGCATTCAGGAGGTCAGGAGTTCGATCCTCCTCAGGTCCACCAATTCTTTATTTATAAATATGGATTAGAGCGGATTTTAGCGAGTCCCGCAGCGTCGGGGCGAGCATTGCTCTTTGACAACTGCATAGCAAGTAGTAGGTCTTTTCGGCTACAATTTCTGTCGAGCAAATTGTGGTCAAGCTACAAAGGGCTTATGGTGGATGACTTGGCACAGATAGGCGACGAAGGACGTGGTAAGCTGCGATAAGCCTCGGGTAACCGCAAACAGGTATCAATCCGAGGATTTCCGAATGGAGCAATCCACCGGGATTAATCTCCCGGTATCCTGTTCTGAAATTCAAAATAGGGACAGGAGGCTAGACTGGGTGAACTGAAACATCTCAGTAACCCAAGGAAGAGAAAAAGACATTGATTCCCTCAGTAGCGGCGAGCGAAGGGGGAAGAGCCTAAACCCTGCAGCAATGCGGGGTGTTGCGGGGCCAGACCTGACCGTAAGGTCGGCTTCTTGTATATTCATAATCGAACAGTCTGGAAAGACTGACCAGAGAAGGTGATAGTCCTGTAAGTAAAATGAATATACGGATGCTGGGTTTGGTACCCAAGTACAACGGGACACGTGAAACCCTGTTGGAATCCGGCCTGACCATGGGCCAAGGCTAAATACTAATCTGTGACCGATAGCGCAAAAGTACCGTGAGGGAAAGTTGAAAAGAACCCCTTTAAGGGGAGTGAAATAGTACCTGAAATCGTAAGCCTACAAGCTGTCTGAGGACTATGTCTGCCGCAAGGCAGAAATGTCTAAGGGCGTGCCTTTTGCATAATGATCCTGCGAGTTACTGTATGCAGCAAGGTTAATCAGCATTGAGCTGAGGAGCCGTAGCGAAAGCGAGTCCGAATAGGGCGATCAGTTGCGTGCAGTAGACCCGAAGCTGGGTGATCTATTCTTGGCCAGGCTGAAGCGTGAGTAAAATCACGTGGAGGGCCGAACCCATCAGTGTTGAAAAACTGTGGGATGAGCTGAGAATTGGAGTGAAAGGCTAATCAAACCCAGAAATAGCTGGTTCTCCCCGAAATAACTCTAGGGTTAGCCTCGTGTAAATGGGCGACAGGGGTAGAGTACTCGATGGGCTAAGGACCCCACCAGGTTGCTGAACCCAACGAAACTCCGAATACTGTCGTACCTTATCACGGGAGTCAGCCTACGAGGGATAAGCCTCGTGGACGCGAGAGGAACATCTCAGACCGCAAGCTAAGGTCCCTAATATACGTTAAGTGGCAAAGGATGTGGATTTACGTTGACAACCGGGATGTTGGCTCAGAGGCAGCCATCATTTAAAGAGTGCGTAACAGCTCACCGGTCGATAGCGAGTCCGCGCCTACAATGATCGGGGCTAAACGTATAACCGAAGCTGCGGATTATAGTCATCTTCGGATGACATAGTGGTAGGGGAGCATTCCACGTTAGGTTGAAGGTAGACCGTAAGGACTACTGGACGAAGTGGAAGCGATTATGCAGGAATGAGTAGCGAAAAAGCCCGTGTGAAACGGGCTCGCCGAAAGTCTAAGGTTTCCTGGGGAAGGTTAATCCGCCCAGGGTTAGTCGTGCCTAAGCTGAGGCCGAAAGGCGTAAGCGATGGACAGTGGGGTAAAATATTCCCACACCACCTGTTTGGCGTTAACAGTTCAGAGTGACGCAGGAGGTTAAGTCTACCCGGTTTTGGATATCCGGGGTTGCGTTCGTAGTATTCCGCGCAAGCGGGAGACAAGGAGCGCGAGGATCCCAATCTACGGAAAGGGAAAACTGGCCCACACCATGCTGCCAAGAAAAACCTCTGTAACGAGTCAGGCAGGTGCACGTACCGCAATCCGACACAGGTAGACGGGCATAATATGCTCAGGCGCTCGAGAGAACTCTCGTTAAGGAACTCGGCAAAATGACCCCGTAACTTAGGGAAAAGGGGTGTCTTCATTGGTGAACCGTACAGGGGAGCCGATGGGGATCACAGTTAAGAGGATCAGGCGACTGTTTAGCAAAAACACATCACTCTGCTAAGTCGTCGACACAAGACGATGTATAGGGTGTGACACCTGCCCGGTGCTGGAAGGTTAAGGGAAAGGGTTAGTGGGATTCGTCCTACGAAGCCTAGAACTGAAGCCCCAGTAAACGGCGGCCGTAACTATAACGGTCCTAAGGTAGCGAAATTCCTTGTCGGGTAAGTTCCGACCCGCACGAATGGTGTAACGATCTGATCGCTGTCTCAACGAGAGGTTCGGCGAAATTGTAGTGGCGGTGAAGATGCCGTCTTCCCGCGAATAGACGAAAAGACCCCAGAACCTTTACTGTACTCTGGTATTGGATTTTGGTCCAGCATGTGTAGGATAGGTGGGAGCCTTTGAAGTTCCGGCGCTAGCCGGGATGGAGGCGACGTTGAAATACCACCCTTACTGTATTAGAATTCTAACCGCGTCCCTTCAATCAGGGCGCGGAACAGTGCTAGACGGGCAGTTTGACTGGGGCGGTTTCCTCCTAAAGAGTAACGGAGGAGCACAAAGGTTCCCTCAGTGCGGTTGGCAATCGCACGGCGAGTGTAAGGGCAGAAGGGAGCTTAACTGTGAGTCCAACAAGACGAACAGACGCGAAAGCGGGTCCTAATGATCCGGCGGTTGAATGTGGAATTGCCGTCGCTCAACGAATAATAGGTACTCTGGGGATAACAGGCTTATCGGATCCGAGAGTTCATATCGACGATCCGGTTTGGCACCTCGATGTCGGCTCATCGTATCCTGGGGCTGGAGAAGGTCCCAAGGGTCCGGCTGTTCGCCGGTTAAAACGGTACGCGAGCTGGGTTCAGAACGTCGTGAGACAGTTCGGTCTCTATCTTTCGCGGGTGCAGGATACTTGCGAGGAGTTGCCCGTAGTACGAGAGGACCCGGGCAAACGGACCTCTGGTGTTCCAGCTGTCACGCCAGTGGCAATGGCTGGGTAGTCATGTTCGGAAGGGATAAGCGCTGAAAGCATCTAAGCGCCAAGCCCACCTCAAAAATAGGTATCCCCCATCATAAGATGGTCGAAGGCACCTTGTAGTCTACAAGGTTGATAGGCCGGGAGTGTAAGCCCTGTAAGGGGCGTGCTTACCGGTACTAATATGCCGACAGGCTTGACCACTTAAAATTTCTTAAGTGGAAGTTTGCACAGAAACAAATGTAGTCGTTATTACCAACTACTATGCAGTTGTCGATTAATTTCCTGGTGGTTATACCGAGGGGGTCACACCCGTTCCCATTCCGAATACGGAAGTTAAGCCCCTCAGGGCCGATGGTACTTAGCTGGCAACGGCTCGGGAGAGTAGGACGCCGCCGGGTTAAATAGTGCCCGCTGTTGTAATGACAGCGGGCCTCTTTATTTTCTGCCATTCTCACGGCTTTGTGCCTTGACACTATCCCAATATATGGTATAATTTTCCTATGAAAATTTTACGTTCCGTCAGGGCCTGCGGCCGTCGGGGTTACACGCTTATCGAGATGTCGATAGTCCTCGTGATAATGCTTGCGTTCCTTGCTATGAGCATACCTTTTTTTACGGGTTTCTCCGGCAGCACAGGGCTTAAGGCGGCAGAACGCGAGATCATGACGGTCCTTCGCACGGCCCGCAGCTATGCGGTATCGCAGAACGCAAATTTCAGCGCCGAGTTCAACGGCACGGTGACGCCGGGTACGTACAGGATAACGAATGCTGCCGGAACGACGCAGAACAAGATATTCAATCTTCCGGGCGGTGTGACTTACAGCACTGCCGCGATCACGACCGTCACATTTGCCGCGAATGGGGGGCTGACCAGTACTACCGCCGTTAACGCGATCACGGTCCAGAACCCTAAGGCGAACAAGACGATAACCGTTAACAGGACCACAGGAGCCCTTGAATGAAGACTTTCGATAAGAACGGTTTTACCCTAATAGAGATATTGATATCGCTGGCGATACTGGTCATAGGGATCCTCGCGGTGCTTGCGCTCTTCCCGGTCGGTTTCGATTCGGCGAACCGTTCCGCAGACCTGACCAAGGCGACCATATACGCGCAGAACACTATGGAAGAGCTCAAGAGGCTGGGCTATCCAGTCACGACGGCCACGTCCGGCGTGTTCACCGACCCGAAGTTCCGCTATACGATCTCGACTACACAGGTGGCTCCCACGGGCAGCCTGGTGCTTACCACCGTCAGGATATCGTGGGATTACAAAGGAAGGACATTCAATGAGGACTTTGTCACTCTTATCCCGTCGCTCGGCCCGTAGAAAAGGGCTCACGTTAGTTGAGATCCTCGTAGTATCGGTCATATTCGCGATAATCGCGTTATCGCTTTTTGTCGTCTTCAGGGCGGGGCTCGAGTCGTGGAGCAGGACGCAGGCGCACCTTGAGGTCTACCAGACCGCGCGAGTCACTATTGACTGGCTGACGAGGGACCTTTCTGCGGCATTCCTGAGTTCCAACAACGCAAATATCACATTCCGGGGATATGCCTCAGGCGGGAGCACATGGGTTACGCCAAGCAGCGCGAGCGAGGTGTTCTTCATTGCCGCGCTTAACCCGACCTTGAACGACTCAACCGCTAAGTTTGAATTGTGCAAGGTGGGGTATTGGCTGAACAGTTCAACCAGTGAGCTTATGAGGTTTTATTACGCCCAGACCGCTGCTTCACCTGATTATGCCTTCGGCGCCGGCATGGCCGGCACGTCATCGAAGGTCGCGAAGAACGTAACGGGATTTTCCTTAAGGTTTTTTGATTCCGCAGGTACTGTAACCACCGGTTGGAATTCCACATCAAGCGGCGGCGCAACTCAAATAGGTAAGAAGCCCACAAAAGTCGAGATAACTCTCATTATCAAGGAACCGAATTCTACAAGGTCCCAGACGTTTGTTACAAGTGTTTATATCCCGCAATAGGGCAGAGATAGCCAGCAACAAAATCATACCAAAAAGCAATAAAGTAAGGTTGACAAAGCGCATTTCATGCTCTAAAATTGTATGTTGAGGGTTATTCTTTCCTGGGGCAAAACACCGAAAAACAAGCAAAAGGACCCACGAATGTTGGAAGTTATCGAAACGTGTTGACGAGTAAACGCGGGAGAGAGAAGAGGGGTGTTGCCCTCCTGATGGCCATAGGGATACTTGGCCTACTTTCCATTATCGGTATCAGTTTCGCGATCAATATGATGATGGCCAGGAATGAGGCGGCCAATTACGTCAACGCGGTAAAAGCCAGGTATATCGCGGAGGCCGGTATCAATAAGGCCGTCGCGGATATTCGCAACCGGGTGCTTACGAGCACATATGCGGACCTGAAGAGCTATGTCTATAACTATGTGCTTTCGAGCGGCATGAACGTGGCTTTCGGCGAAGGCACGTATACCCTCAGGATCTCGAGCGGAGAGGACATGGTCAATATCAATACCTTCGACGAGACCGACGCGAGCCAGATAACGGAACTGTTGACCTTTCTCACCAACCAGCAGATAGCCAATATCATAGATTACAGGGACAGCGATTCGGTAAATACGGTTGTCGGCGGGACGGCCGGCAACATAGAGGGCACGGCGCAATGCAAGAACGCGCCTTTCGATACAGTGAACGAGATATGCGTTGCCACCGGGATAACGCAGGCGGTCTTTACCGGCAACAAGCACAGGGTGACCGTCAGCAAGCCGATAATACGCGGCGGTTTGCTCGGAAGGTATTACAGCAACCTTACGGGCTCGTCCCCGAGCGTCTCCATCGACAAGTCGAGTTTTACGGAGAAGGTCGTTGAGCTGGGAGAGGTATACCAGACGCCTGATGACGCGATCATGCCGGGCACCGACGGCGACGGAGGGGACACATGGGCCGAGACGCATGATGCCGAGTTCGCGGGCGGCGGCACTATAGCTACGGTCAGCGATTACGGCCTCACGACATTCGGCGTGATATGGACCGGCTATATCGAGATCCTTGATACGGAGGCGGGTTCCCCGATAACCTTTTGGATCGCTTGCGATGACGGCGCGAGGTTTTACATAAACGATACGCTTGTCTGCTCGCGCTGGACGGATAAATTGACGACCGAGAACTACCCGTGGGACAGGACGGCATCGGGTACTTATACTTTTGCGGCGCCCGGATGGCACAGGATACGCCTTGAATATTACGATCAGACGTTCCATAACTCGGTCCAGCTTAGATGGAAGAACGCTTCTTTCGGGTCGGCTGTACCTGTACCCGCCGAGAGGCTCGGTTATGACCCAAGGACAGAACCAGCGAATAGCTACAACCACGCCGGGATACTGACCGTCGGTGCTACGGCCAATGTCATGAAAGGCGGGAAGGTAACGGCGGTAAAGCAGGCATCGGCGATCATCACGGTATTCGGGACATGGACCCAAACTACGAAAGAGGAGTTCTATGCCGCGTGGTTCGGCAGGCTCGGGAATTTCCAGGACGGCGAAGTCTTCAATGTGAACTGGCTCGACAGCTGCCCGACCGAACGGGACGACTGGAACGCCGGCGCAGGGAAAATGCTGTGGGATACCTCGACGTATGCGAAAACGCAGGACTCCGTTAAGCTCGGATTCTGGGACAACATAGACGATGATCCGGCATTCTCCGCGGTCATGATGAAAGGGTATTACTGGAACAGGTCATGGTGGGGCCGGGACACCCTTAATGTAAGCTACCAGGATTTTTGCGATAACGACGGCGACAGCGACAGGGAAGTATTTCTTGATATAAATACGTTTGAGAGCAAACATTTCGAGCTTAATCGTAACTATTTCAGGCCGAACACGAACAGCGTGCTTGTCAGGGCGTTCGTCAAGGAATCGGCCCCTTCGACCCGGATCGCATGGCGCGGGACCGGCACGGTATATCCTTTATCGTTCCCGCCGCCGACAACGCGGCTTTACGATGGCAGCAGCAGGTGGGTCTATTATTACGACCTGAATTCCAACGGTGTCTTTGACGGAAATATTGCGGAGCACACCGGTGAGCCGGAAGTATATCCGGTGTATGACGCAAGCGGGAATCCTACCTATATCTATAACGTGAGCCGCCCCGCAAGCTGGTCTCTCGAAAGCATACCTGCTCCCGGCACCTATACTTATTGGCAGCCGGAAGCGCCGTTCTGCGGGTGCTGGATTTTCGCTAAGGGAGTCCAGGACGATACCTGGTCTACCGGATCCTACGGTGAGACTTTTGAGGTAAGGGGCTTCAAGACGCTCTGCACGGATAGCCACGGCACGACATCCGTAACCACGGAACCAAAACCACTTTATTGTTTCGGCGACGTCAGCGAGATAAGGATGACCGCGCGGATGTTCTATACACAGTCCGATTACCTTCCGGAAAAGATGCTGGCTATGACCGGTTCCAGTACCAGCAGCAGCGGGTCGTTCAGGGCATGGAAGAACGGCGCGGCCGGGGCATATTCTACCTGGTCGCCCACATATCCGGCGGCCAACGAGACCATATTCAAATATATAGCCAATAACCAGTACCTCGGGTGGGATTGGGCGGATTTTGACAGGGGACAGTGCACGATCGGCCCAAGCGACTTCGACAAGGCCGGCGCTGTCACAAAACTTCAGACGCACTGGGACAATTTCCGCGCCATTCCCGAGAACGGTTATATTGCATCGGTTCCTTTCTATGCGGGGTCGAACGTAAGATGGGGCACCATTACATGGTCTCCGCAGACCCAGCCGACTAGCACGGCGCTGACATTATATGCCAGAAGGGGTTCGTCCAAATCAAGCTTGCCGCCATCGGATTTATCATGGGGGACCTCGCTTACGAACGGTGCGTCACTATCCGGGACCGATCCATGCATACAGTATAAGGCGGTGCTGTCCACGTCGAGCATAATCAGGGACAATTATTCGGTCAGCTCAAGGACGCCGGTCCTTGAGGATGTCACCATCACATACCTGCCGCGAATAAAAATAGAATATTGCAGGGAAGGCCTATGATGAAATTCGGATGGATATCACTTGTCGTTTTAATGGTATTTCTCGTACCGGCTTCGTCACGTGCTGATATAATAGTGCTGCAGAACGGCAGGACGCTGGAAGGCAGGATACTTGAACAGACCGGTGATTATCTCGAGATAAAACTCGGTTCGGGCAAGATGAGGCTCAGCAGGAAGGATATAAAATCGTTCGAGATAAAAGAGCCCGCGGAAGGTTATTCGACCGTTGAATTGCCCGATCTGGAAGTGATCCCGGAGGAAGCGGAAATAAATAAGACTGCTTCGGCGGATATTAAGCTGAAGGCGGAGTTCACGAGGAACAAGGTTTTTGTCAGCGGCACGAGCTCATATCCGAACAATACCCCGCTCAGGGTATATTTCATGCAGGGCGAAAGCATCGTAATGGTGAAGGAGTCGCGCGTAAAAAGGGGAGAGTTCTATGTAGCGTTCGGGCCTTTTAAGAAGGAGATAATGGCCGGGAAATATACCGTAAAGGCAGAAGCGTCGGTTGGCGGCGGTAAAGCGTATTCCGAGCCGTTCGCGATCACTATCGGTACCGTCGAGAGGGCGAAAGCAGATGAGACGAGGGCGAAGGAGTATCTTGCTGATGTCGCGAAAGAGGCTGATGGCCTGTATAGAGAGCTTAACAGGGCTTATGAAAATTTCAGGACGTCGAATGACGGACCGGGGTGGAAGGATTGGTCGAGGAAATGGGCTTCGAAAGTTAGCGCGGCCGGGAAAAGGTTTCAGGACAATTCCGGCGCGTACCTTATATCGCTGCATCCCGTATCGCAGAGGAGGCTGCAGTTCTGCTTCCGCCAGCTTCCGCTGCTTATGAGGGCCTATACGATAGACCTCAATTCATCGGGCGCAAGATCCGCCGGTCATGTCCTGCCGGTGCAGAATGCGAAGGTCCTCAGGCAGTCTTTCGAAGACGCCATGTCCGGAACGGTCCGGGAATTGTCTGTATCTACGGCCGGCTTGGAATGATGCGGAATATATGATATACTTGTAACGAGCAAGGGGGGGGAGACCACGTGTCTGGAATGGCTGATCGGATGAGGAAATTTGCGTGGGCCTTGCCGGCATTTTTTTTGGTTATGCTGTATGGCAACTGCGTTTGCGCCGACGAGATCCTTCTTAAGAACGGCAGGACCATACAGGGCGACGTTATCTCCTCAAGCATTTCTTTGTTAGAGGTCAGGACAAGCCTGGGGACGGTCTCCCTGAGGCAGGAGGATGTCGAATCTGTCTCGGAGAGCGAGCTTCCGGCCGATTTCTTCCAGAAGAAAGAGGAGAAAGCCCCAGTACCTGAAGAGGCTGCGCCGGTAAAGTTCCAGTATAGCAGCGTTCCGGCCGACGGCTCTTCCCTGGCCCTGGATATACGCGCAGATTACGCCGGGGACAGGAACCTAATTAATGTTGAAGGGAAGACGGTCTTTCCTGACGGTTCGCTGATCGGCGTTTTCGTAAAAGGCGCCGGCGGTCTCATGTTGAGCGGCAGGTGCATGGTCGACAAGGGTACTTTCGATATATCGTTCCAGACCGTAGGTATGCACATATCAAAGGGAAATTATTCGGCTGAGGCGGTCTTTATTCCCGATAACCAGCAGCCGGCTGTTTTGGAAAAAATGGATAAGGGGGCATCCCTGACCAGCGCGACTTGCTCTTTCAGCGTGGGCGATGAAAAAGAGATATCCGAATCGGAAAAAGCCGCCTGTGCGGCGCTCGCGCCCCTGGCTAAAGAGCTGGAAGGCCTTTATGCCGATCTTAACGATGTCGTTAAGGTCAGGCTGCATGTCATAGATGTCGATGCGCAATCCGTATGGTCCGACAGGTGGCGCTCGCGGCTTAAGATACTAAAGCGGAAGATCGCGGAGTTCAACGGGTCCAAATACGGTTCCGCCGGATATTACCCGTACGCACAAAAGAACATAGCGGATACCGCCGACAGCCTGACCAGTCTTTATAATGCATATTTCAGGGATTCGCAGCGGTCCGATGCCGCGCAATTTGCAAATCTTAACAGGGAGTGCGGGAATATCATAATAAGGATCAAGGAAGAATTGTCGATCCAGACCGGAGAGGATAATGGTAAATAAAGCCGGAAAGAAGATGGGTTTTTCGATCGTCTTAGCGTTGCTGGTGTTGAGCGCCCTCGGCTTGATCGGGAGCATGCTCGCGATCGTCGCGATAGTTGACCAAAAATCCTCGGTCAATTTCCATAACACCGTCATGGCAAAATACATGGCCGAGGCAGGGATCGCAAAGGCCATAACCGAGCTCAAGTTCGGGTCCAGCGGAGCGGCCTCCGACCAGATAGATTCGGCATCGGACATATGTTTCACTTCCGGTTATTCCGGCACGCTGTTGCAGTTCAACGGCGGATATTCGGTATCGGTGGTTGATTGCGCGAGCAGGATAAATATAAACGACCCAAACACCAATGCCCGGTTATCGCAGATGCTGAAGAGCCTCAATACGGCCATCACTTCGACCCTGACGTCCTTAAGCGATACCGATTGTGATAATATAGCGGCCGGCAGGCCGTACGCCTGCAAGCAGCAGATAAAAAATGTCCTCACGGGCACTGCGGCGCAGAAGGACGAGAAATACCGCAGGATCGAACCCTATATAACCGAATTCGGGTATGTTGACCCTCTCGTGGTGAATCCCCAGGATATATCAACGCCTTATGCCTTGCAGCCAAGGTCTCCTGTGAACGTAAATACCGCAAGCCGTGAGGTACTCCGTGCCGTCCTGAACGGGATCACGGCAGACCACTCCTGTCCTATGTGCGGAGGGGACGGGTATTATTATTCCGTATATCCGAGCAATAGCCATATCGATTGTCCTTATTGTGACGGTTCCGGTTCTCCTTCGACTAATACGGGGAATTTGACCATAACTTCTACCGAAGCCCAAAACCTTGCCCTGTGGATAGCCGGGGATGGCACGTCATCAAATCCGGCCCATAGGCCGTATTCTTCCTGGGAGTCTTTTTATTCTTCCGTAAAGGCGTTCTTTAACCAGGGGACGAACACATCATCTGACCAGGAATTGGTCATGGCCAACGCTAATCCCAATACCGGTTTTTCCTGGGTCAGGGGCGAAGGGTGGGGAGATAAGCTTGGAAGGGCAGGCAAGTACGTAATAGACGTAGATAAGAACGGTGCGGTGAGCAGCAGCGATAAGGGCTTGAGGGTAAGCACGACGGAATTCAGCCTGAATTCCGGAGGGTATTATTCGCTGAGTTCCACCGGAACGGTCAGGAGCGCGGCCGGCACGGTGCTGGCCCAAAAGACGATAAATTGTACCGTTAAGATATTCGATATACTGAGAAAGACGTCGCAGTCGGATTTTGAATCGGGGACCCTGACCGATCTCCAGAGCTACCCCGAATCGAGGATGGGAGGAGTGGCGTCGGCTGCGTATGACGGCCAATTGATGCTTAGAAAGACGGTCAAGACCACGCCTAATTCCGGCAGCTATTTCAGGGCTAATTATTATTCTACCCTCAATGCAGACGCCGCGGGCGGTTCTACGGCGCTGCAGACGCCGCCCAACAGCGGCAGCCCGGCCGGCACGATGCCCAACATAGCAAGCGTTGCGTCGCGGACGAGCAGGGGAGAGCTTGTACCGGACGGCATCATAGTGGACACGTATGATAACGTATGCCCCGATTATCTTCCGTCCAGCAACATATCGTCGGACGCCGGGACTATTGAGATCTGGTTCAAGCCGATGTGGTATGCGAAAGATTGCCAGATGTATAATGACGATTGCTTCGACAGGAAAGCTATAAGGCTCATGAGCAGGGATACCATAAACGGGGAGGCCCTTAAATACCCGTTCTCCACATTTGTATTCTACTCGCAGAACTTTTCCGGAACGCCCAAGAGCGTATCGATAGGCGCGCAGGGCTACGGATACTGGACGGGCTCCGCCTGGGCATATTATCCCGGTCAGAACGAGGGTTCCGGAGAATGGGCCATCGAATACGCGCGGAATTATACCGGCTCTGAGCTTTTCGGCCCGTGGGACCCCGGTTCCTGGCACCAGCTGGTCATATCCTGGCAGAAGGCTGCGAACGATGGGAAAGGTCCGCCAAATACGCTCTCGCCTCCTCCCGGGAACTACTCACAAACGGACCTTATATGTTATTTTGATGGTTCCGCCAAGACGAGCGATCCCTACTACTATCATCTGCCATATTTGAACAGCAGCTCGTGGCAGTATCTAATGGTCGGCCATGAATGGTGGCAGGGTTCGGGGTCGACATCGCATTACGCGAGGAATATGCTCAATGCAGTTATAGGTTCAGTGAGAATATGGGACAGCAAACTGTCTTCTTCCCAGGTCCTCAGCGAATACGGCAGCGGTATTTATGTCAATAGCGGGACATACGTATCGCCGTCGTACACGCCCGTTCCGGGAAAACAGGTGCGGTGGGGGACGATCGCGTGGACCCAGGCGATCCCTACGGCGAATGAAAGTCTTTCTATGGACGTCAATACCTCGGGTTCGTTCTCCGGTGCTTGGACGAGCCCCGGCAGCGGCCAGCCCATCAATACTTCGTCCCAATCGATATCATATAGGGCGACCCTTGCGTCTGCATCTTCTTCATCAACCCAACCGAATAAACAGCTGCTGCTCACCCCGGGATTTGAATGCGCGGATGCCATAACGGACTGGGTAAATGATTGGAGCACCAACGTATGGAGCCTGACGGGCCCGCCGACGCCTCATGGCGGGGGCAAGATGGCAAAGAACTGGTGGGACGGAGGAAAGTACCAAGACGTTTCTGTCACGCCGGGCAAAATATACAGGATAAGCGGCTGGGCTTATGTGCCAAGCGGCGGTTCCGGCAACTGGGGTTCTTACATCGGGTACAGGTTCCTGAATTCCTCAGGGTCGATCATCGGCAGCAACCAGTGGAATGTCCATCTATACACAAGGGATCAGTGGAACATGGCTGACAGCGGTTGGATCACGGCGCCTGCCAACGCAGTTACCGTTAGGGCCCGGTTCGGTACGTGGCAAAGCGGAGGATCGCCCGCGAACCCGACGTATTTCGACGATATTACCGTGATCGAGCAGGGTTCGACGGTGACCGTCCCGGTATTGGAGACCCCTGTTCTTGAAGATGTCAGTATTACATATATGCCGAAGACAACGATACTTTATCAGCAATGATCCTGCGATAGGAGGGCGGCTTGTGTTGAGTTTTCAAAAGGGCGGTGGGATGCTATTTATCTTGGCCGTCCTTTTTTTTATTGCCGGCCGTGCATCGGCCGACGATATATTGCTTAAGAACGGCGGGGTTCTGCCCGATGATTTCTTCAAAACCGCTGATGAGACGTCCGAAGAGACCCAGCCGGAGACCGCCGGCACACCCGGGGACGAGAAGACAAAAGACAACAAATTGCCCTACGACCTGAAGATAGACGCCTCATACGAGCCGCAGGGGGATAACGTGCGGGTCACGGTCGCGGGCGATGCGGCCCTGCCCAACGGGGCAATGGTAGAGATATACATCAAGGGGCGGGACAGGTTCATTGCATCCGGCAGGACTAGCGTCTTCGATAATAGGATCTCGATGGATTTCAGGTTTTCCAGGAGGAGGCTCTTCCCTGCCGTATATACCGTTTCGGTGATCTTCATGCCCGAAAGGCAAACCCCGGATATAGTGGAGATGCTCCGGAGCAATTTCGCCTTCGGCACGAAGGTAAGGACTGTCGAGTATTCCTGCAAGCTTTATGTGGGCACCCTGGGCGACATCGTCAAAACCGAGGTCGAAGCAAAGTGCAAGATAGCTGCGGCCCTGGCAAAACTTGAGACGCTGCAAAATGAGTTCTCTGACAAGTTCTCCGCAGCAAAGAAAAAATTCGTCGGGAGGGATTGGGATAAGTGGTCCAATACGTGGTTGTTGTATTTGAAGGGGATCCGGAATAAGCAGGATTCGCGTAATATGTTCTTCCCGAGGGCGGAGGATGGGATTACGATAGCCGTAAATTCCATCTTAAAGCTTTGGCAATTCTGCGATCTTGAGCTGAAGGACCCCGTAAAATATAATAAGGTCAAGAACGACCCTAAGGCCAGGATAAGGCCCGATGACCTGAAGAAGCTGTTTAATGAAGACATGTTCAATGAGTTGTTGGACGATATAAGGATAGAGGCGTCCATGCCGAGGATGGGCAAATAAAATGCGCCTGAGAAGAGGGGTAACCATCCTCATAGCTTTGGGCGCCCTTACGTTCCTGTCCTGTGTCGGCGTGTCGTTTACCATTGGGTCCATATTAAGCCTTAAGACAGCCTATAACTATTATTATGCGGCCAAGGCGGAGCTTTCCGCCGATGCGGGGATATCGCGCGCGATAGCGGAACTCAGGTGCGGCTCGATAGGCGCGACGACGGATGCGGTCGATATCGCCGATACGTCATATGATAACGGGACGATCGCCCTCTACACTGAGACGGCCAATCTCAACAGGGGCCTTAGGGGCACGTATAACGTTACAGTAGTCGACTGCGCCAGCCGCATAAACCTCAACGATGCCGAGAACACTAATCTTATACAGATACTTAAGAGCCTCAGCGGCACATCCAGCCCCGCTTTATTGACCGATACGGATTGCGAGAATATAGTGAACAACCGTCCTTCGGGAGGATATTCGACGAAGGAACAGATTAAGCTGCATATAAGCGGATCCACCCGGCAGGAGATAGAGGATAAATACGCCGCCGTCGCGGATTACCTGACGGTATTCGGATATGTTGACCCGTTGACCGTAAATCCTATAGACGTTTCGTCGCCGTACGCGGTGCAGAAAAGGTCCCCCGTAAACGTGAATACCGCAAGCAAAGAGGTGCTGCGGGCCGTCCTGACCGGCATAAGGGCGGTGCATGCCTGTCCTAAGTGCGGCGGCGACGGCCAGATAAACGGCCCTACTTCAAGCACCGCATGCGATGCCTGTTCCGGGGGCGCCCTGTCGATAAGCAGCACCGAGGCCGGCCTTCTCGCGCAGTATATAATAGACCACAGGCCTTATTCGAATTGGAGCCAGTTCTACCTGTCGATAGTGAATTGCGGCTCCATAGGTACGAGGGACGCGGACCTCGTGATGGCCAACGCGTGCCCAAACACGGGTTTTTCGTGGATACGTAATGCGGGCTGGGCCGATAAGATGGGCTACATCGGTAAATACCTTATTGACTGGAACAAGAACGGCCTTGTGGACGAGAACGATAAGGGCCTGATCGTGAATACAACAGAATTCAGCTTCAATTCGGGAGGTTATTATGAGGTGACTTCATCCGGAGAGGTCAGTCGTTCCGGATTGCCTCTTGCGCGTAAGAATATTACCGCTATCGTGAAGATATTCGATATATACAGGTTGACCTCGCAGCAGCAGTTGGAAGCGTCCGGTTCGTCTAAGACGAACGTGACTACATATCCCGAGCCTGTAGAGGCGGAGGATACGCCCCCGTCCGCGGCGGCATACGACGGGCAGATAATGCTGGCCAGGAAGACGGCCGGAGGGCCCGACTCGGCAGACGGCCCGGGATGGTTCAACGCGCCGTACAGGGTTTCGCTTGAAGCCGCGGCCGCCGGCGGGAACAAGTCCCCGGTCAATGTATCGAATAAGCCTGAGCTTGGAAGCGTGGCCGATTTCGCCGACAGGGGAGACCTGATGCCGGACGGCATGCTGGTTGATGTTTTTGACCAGGTATGGGCCTGTTATAAGACCCCAAACAATATACTTGCCGGGGGCGGGACGATGGAGATATGGTTCAAGACGCAGTGGAACAGCCTGGATTCCAGGATCTATGGTGATTCCGATATAGACAGGAAGTTCCTTCGGCTTACGAGCGGCAGCGCCATCGACGGTTTTACCGATCCGAACGGTATGCCGTATGTGACATTGTTCATGTGGTCGGATGGCGGCGGGACCTATGCCGAGGCGAGATGGGGCGGAGGAACATGGAACACCTCCGCAAACGCATGGGGATTCTCGGAGGGCCTTTTTAAATGGGGGGATTCCTGGTTTGGGTGGCCTTACGGCGGCACGGGATGGGGTCATTGGGACGCGGGAAAATGGAACCATCTGGCCGTCACATGGAGAAACCCTTCCCCGATAAAGGGTGATCCCGAGGGGACCTACATCTCGGAAGTATGCCCGATCTATGTATACCTGAACGGCGAGAGCAAGCTTAATAATAATTCCGGACAAGCCGGCGCCGATAACATGAACGTGTATTATTACCATTCCGATTACGCCGACAAGGCTGACCCCGACTACGATTTCATGTGCGGCAACGAATACAGCAAATGGAATACCACCCAGGGGAAGATTGAGTTCTCCAATGCGGTCATAGGTTCCGTATGGATATGGCCTACCGAGCGTTCGGAGATCCAGGTGAATGCCGACATGAATAACGGTCTTTACGCTGCGAGCGGTACCTATGAATCCCCGCAGTTCAGCCCCGGGGAGAACGTCCTTTGGGGTACCGCCACCTGGACGCAGGCCGTGCCCGATGAGATCGCGGATGAAGGCGGCGGCATAACGTTGTCCGTAGATACGACCGGGACGAAAACGGCCTGGAGCGGCGACTGGACGGATCCGTCATCAGGGCAGCCGATAAATACGGTTTCGGATAAGATAACGGTAAAGACAAAGCTTAGCGCGACTGATTCCGAAACGGTAGAGGATAGGGACAATGTCCTGCTCAACGGCGGTTTCGAGACGGGGAGTTTGAGCTCATGGACGGTTGTGTCGGCTAACGGCGCCACAGCAAGCAATGTTAAGCCGTATGAGGGGACATATCACTTGCGCCATGGACGGCGTTCCGGCAGTGGCAGCAGTAAACTGGATACCGAGATATACCAGGAAGTACCGTGCGTAAAAGGTGCAAAATATAAATTCAGCGGATGGTATTCATGGTCCGCGGACTGCGATAGTTGGCACGGTGACCTGGAGCTGAAATTTTACGATAGCGGAGGCAACCTTGTTTCCTCGAGTTCGTTGCCGACCTCATCGGGCCATAATGTGGGCAGTGATTATATACTTATGGATATGGGCTGGGTTGCCGCCCCGGCATCCGCGACAAAAGTGCGCGCGGGAATAGGAGTTTGGGGGAATTGGATACCTACGGATAATTACTGGGACAGCTTTGTTCTGCAGCAGTCGGCGATCTCGACGACCGGCACGCCGGCTTTCGAAACCCCTGTCCTTGAGGACGTGACGATCACGTATTTGCCCAAGGCGCAGGTGTTGTACTGCCGGGAATATTAGCCCCGCCATTTTCGCTTGACAACATTTTTTGCCGGAGTTATATTACCTAGTACTTATCCGAAATGACCGACCTCACCAATAAATCTTAAAGGAAGGGTCTCATGGAAAGATATCCCGCGCAAAATATCCGCAACGTAGTGTTCGTGTCCCACTCCGGTTCGGGCAAGACCTCATTGATCGAGGCGCTGCTCTTTGACGCCAAGATGACCACACGCCTCGGAAAGATCTCGGAAGGCAATACACACTCCGATTATAATTCCGACGAAATAGAGCGCAAGATATCCATCACCTCAAAATTCCTTCACCTGGTCTGGAAGAACACGCGGGTCCATATCCTGGATACGCCCGGTTACGCGGATTTCGTGGGCGATGTCATATCGCCCCTGCGCGCGGCAGACGCGGCAGTGCTTTTGATCGAGGCGGTCCACGGCATAGAGGTCGGCACCGAACGCGTCTGGGGATTCCTGGAGGACAGGGGGCTCCCGCGCATCATATTCATAAATAAGCTGGACAAGGAGAACGCCAGTTTCGAGAATACGCTTAGCATGATACGCGAAAGGTTCGGCAGGCAGTGCGTCGCGCTGGATTGCCCGGTCGGCGAACAGCTCTCGCTCAAATCGGTCGAGAGCGTCCTCGCGAAGGGCGGGAAACTGAAAGAGGACCTGCTCGACGCCGTCGTCGAGACCGATGATTCGTTGACGGAGAGGTACCTTGAAGGCAAGGAGCTCTCTGCCGATGAGGTGACGAGGGCCCTGAAGTCCGCCTGTATATCCGGAAAGATCGTCCCCGTGTTCTGCGGTTCGGCTGTGCAGAACGTCGGGGTGCAGGAGCTCCTGGACGGTATCGTAGACCTCCTGCCGTCTCCCGCGGACCGTCCCGCGGCCGAGGGCATCAACCCGAAGACGAAAGAAGCGGTCTCGAGGAAGCCGTCCGAGTCCGAGCCGTTCTCCGCTTTCATATTCAAGGATATATTCGACCCGTATGTCGGGCACCTTACGCTCTTCAGGGTATACTCCGGGTCCGTGGAATCCAACACGGGTTTCTATAACTCGACGAGGGACCTGAAGGAGAGGATAGGGCAGATCTACATCCTGCAGGGCAAGGAGCAGATACCGGTGCAGAAGGCCGGTGCGGGAGACATCGCGGCAGTCGCAAAGCTGAAGGACACGCACAATAACGACAGCGTTTGCGACGATAAGAGCCCGGTGGTCTTCGAGCCGACCGTCTTCCCCGAACCGTGCATATCGGACTCGGTAAAGCCCAAGACGCGCCAGGACGAAGAGAAGATAATGGGCACGCTTACGCGCCTCGCCTCGGAAGACCCGACGTTCAGGATCAGCCGCGACGAACAGACGCACGAGCTGGTCATATCGGGCATGGGAGACCTCCATCTCGACGTGATGCTCGACAGGATGAAGAAGCGTTTCGGCGTGGATGTTGAGGTGGGCGTCCCGAAAGTCCCGTATAAAGAGACTATAAGGAAGGCCGTCAAGATCCAGGGCAAGTTCAAGAGGCAGTCCGGCGGGCGCGGGCAGTACGGCGACTGCTGGCTTGAGCTCGAGCCGCTTCCGCACGGCACGCAGTTCGAGTTCGTTGATAAGGTGGTAGGCGGCGCTATACCGAGGCAGTTCATACCCTCCGTCGAGAAGGGCGTAAAGGAAGCGATGAACAAGGGCTTCCTTGCCGGATACCCGGTCGTCGACATCAGGGTGACCGTCTTTGACGGCTCGTTCCACGAGGTCGATTCGTCGGATATGGCGTTCCAGATCGCCGGTTCGATGGCGTTCAAGAGCGGCCAGGAGCTGGCCAGCCCGGTGCTTCTAGAGCCGATAATGAGCGTCGAGATAATCGTGCCGAACGACTATCTCGGGCAGACGACAGGCGATATAAACTCCCGCCGCGGCAGGATCATGGGAATAGAGGGGAGGGGCAAGCAGGAGTACGTGAAGGCCTCCATACCGCTCTCGGAGATGTTCAAATACGCGACCGAACTGCGCTCGATGACGGGCGGCCGCGGCTCGTATTCGATGAAATTCGACCACTACGAAGAAGTCCCCGCGAAGATCACGCAGGTCATCGTCGCCAATATCAAAAAGGCGGCTGAGGAAGCGGCCGGCGGCCATGCCGGGCACGGCCACGAACACCACAAATAGCCGTATTCCCCGTTTTTACTGTTGCAAGACCATCCCCAAAAGTGGTATAATCCTTTATCCAAATTCCAAAAACCAATCCTAATCGGAGGTATTTTCTCAGATGTCCGGACATTCGAAGTGGAAGACACAAAAGAACAAAAAAGCTGCGGCTGACGCCGTAAAAGGCAGGATGTTCACCAAAGCGACCAAAGAGATCACCGTCGCCGCGAAGGACGGGGGCGGCGACCCTGATACGAACCCGAGGCTCCGCTTTGCCTTGGTAAAGGCCAGGGAAGTGAACATGCCCAAGGATAACATTGAAAAGGCCATAAAGAAGGGCACCGGCGAGCTTCCCGGAGTCGTATATGAGACCATAGTATACGAGGTCTACGGCCCGGGCGGGGTCGCTATAATGGTAGAGGCGCTTACCGACAACAAGAACAGGGCCTCGGCTGAAATAAAGAATATCCTCACGCGCAGGGGCGGGAACATGGCCGGAGCGGGTTCTGTATCGCGCCTGTTCCATAAGAAAGGCCTCATCGTCGTCGATAAGTCGAAGATAGACGAGGATAAGCTGATGGACATAGCCCTTAATGCCGGCGCGGAAGACATGATCACTGAAGATAAGGCTTACGAGATAACCACCGACCCGAAGGATTTCGAGAAGGTCAAGAAGGCGATCGACGATAACAAGGTCGAATGCCAGGTCGCGGAAGTCACGATGGTCCCTACGATGACGGTAAAGGTCACCGGAGCCCCCGCGAAACAGGTGCTCGCGCTCGTAGAGATGCTGGAAGATTACGAGGACGTCCAGAACGTTTACGCGAATTTCGATATTCCCGACGAGATACTCGAATAGACCAAGGACTGACAATGAGGATACTGGGCGTCGACCCAGGGCTATGCATCACGGGTTACGGGCTTATAGAAGCCGGCCCGGGAGGCCTCAAATTGATAGAGGCGGGGGTGGTCAGGACATCCGCCAAAGATGATATAGAGGTCCGGCTCGACAGGATCTACGAAGGCCTGGCCGGCCTCATGAAGGAATACAAGCCCGAAGTGCTGGTCCTTGAGCAGCTCTACTCGCACTATAAGCATCCGATGACGGCGATACTTATGGGCCACGCCAGGGGGGCTGTTTGTTTGGCTGCCAGGCGCTCCGGCGCGAAGCTGGTCGGATATGCGGCGACCCGCATTAAAAAAGCCATAACCGGCGCCGGGCACGCCAGCAAGTACCAGATGCAGCGCATGATACAGGACCTGTTTAACATGAGCAAGGCGCCGGACCCGCCCGACATATCGGACGCCCTGGCGCTCGCGGTAGCGCACGCATATATGACGCAAAAAGAGCCGGTCGCAAGGCTAACCCTGAAGGTCAACCGGGGGAACAGATGATCTCACATATCCGCGGCAAGATAGCGAAACGCAAGCCCTCATCCCTGATACTCGATGTGGACGGGGGGTTCTCATACGAGGTCCTTATTCCCGGATGCGTCATGAAGGCGATTGACGGCAGCATAGCGCCTGACGGGACCATCAAGTTAATAACATACCATTATCACCATGTCGATCCCGCGCGCAGCATACCCGTCCTCATTGGTTTCCTCAACGAGATTGAAAAAGAATTTTTCGAAAAATTCATAACCGTTTCCGGCATCGGCCCGAAGGCGGCCGTGAAAGCGCTGAACGCGTCGATACCCCAGGTGGTCAAGGCCATAGCCGACGGCGACCTGTCCACGCTGAAATCGCTGCCCGGCATAGGAGAACAGAGGGCCAAGGAGATAGTCGCCAAGCTGCAGAACAAGGTCGGCAAGTTCGGCCTGATACAGGAATACGGCATCGAGGTCACGGTATCGAAGGAGCAGGATTTTGTCGAGGAAGCGGTCGATGTCCTGCTGCAATTACAGTATACTAAGCAGGAAGCGAAGGAGATGGTCCAGAAAGCGCTGCAGCGCTCCCCGAAGAGCAATACGGCCGAGGACCTGCTGAACGAAGTCTACAAACATAAGAAGGGCTCCAAATGAGCGCCGGCAAGGAAAACGAGGAAGGATCGCTGCGCGAGAAACTCGTCTTCACGCAGGAGACCGAGGAAGACGCGATACTGAACCTGTCTTTGCGCCCGTCCAAGGTAAATGATTTTGTCGGGCAGAAGGCCGTGGTCGATAATGTGCTTATAGCGATCGCGGCGGCAAATCGCAGGAAGGAGCCGCTCGAGCATGTCCTATTCTCGGGCCCGCCCGGCCTCGGAAAGACCACGCTCGCCCATATAATCGCCGGCGAGATGGGCACGAAGATAACCGCTACATCCGGACCGGCCATAGAACGCGCCGGCGACCTGATCGGCATCCTCACGAACCTCGGCGAGGGCGACATACTGTTTATCGACGAGATACACCGCCTCTCGAAGGTCGTCGAGGAGTTCCTCTACCCGGCCATGGAAAACTACCAGATAGATTTCACGATAGACAAGGGCCCCTACGCGAAAACGATAAAGTTCAACCTTAAGCATTTCACGCTAATAGGCGCCACGACCCGCTCGGGGCTGTTGAGCGCGCCCATGCGCGGACGGTTCGGCATGCTCTATACTCTCGATTTCTACTCCCCTGAGGAGCTTGTCCAGATAGTGAAAAGGTCGTCAAAGATACTTAAGATCGACCTGGACAAGGAGAGCGCCTCGGAGATATCCCGCAGGGCCCGCGGCACCCCGCGTATCGCGAACAGGCTGCTTCGCAGGGTCAGGGATTACGCCGAAGTCAAGAATGACGGAAAGGTCGACGCGCAGACCGTCGGCAAGGCGCTGGCCATGCTCGGTATCGACGAAATGGGGCTTGATACCCTGGACAGGAAAGTCCTTAAGGCTATAATAGAGACATACAAGGGCGGGCCCGTTGGGATAGAGTCGCTTGCCGCGACGCTCAACGAGGAGCCGGATACGATATCGGATGTGGTCGAACCCTTCCTGCTGAAGATAGGGTTCCTTAAACGGACCCCGAGGGGGAGGGAAGCGACTGACGCCGCCTGCGCGCACCTGAAAGTCCCGCCAAAGAAAGAATTTCGGAAGGAGTTATTCTAGCCGGTCATGCGCAACCGCCTCTTCCTGTCCATCCTGATCGTGCTTGCTGTAAATTTTGCCGACGTCCTGGCCGCGCCGGTGGTCCGCGTCGCAGTGGCCAAGGATTCGGATGCGGTCAAGATCTTCATCGCGGGAGACTTCAGGATAACGGACCTCATATCAAGAAGCATACTGCTCGAGGAGAAATACCTCGGCGAGACATCGCTGACCTCTTCAGAGGACGGGTTCATCGCGGGGGACCTTAAGGTGTCGGCCGCGGCGATAGGCATAGAGCCGCTCGGAGGTGCGAGGGCGTATATCAATGACCGCGTATTCAGGGGAGAGATAAGGGTATTCAAGAATGCGGGCAAGGTCACGGTCGTCAACGCCGTCGACCTCGAGGAGTACCTATACGGCGTTATACGCAATGAGGTTTCGACATGGTGGCCGATGGAGTCATTAAAAGCCCAGGCGATCGCCGCGAGGACATACGCGTTGAACCAGATGAAGGAGTCGAAGGGCAAGGATTATGATGTCCAGGCTGACGTGAGCTCGCAGGTCTACGGCGGAATATTTTCCGAAAAATGGAGGACGAACAGGGCCGTCGACCAGACCAGGGGCGAGGTCCTCACCTATAACGGCGCGATATTCCCGACCTTCTTCCACGCTACCTGCGGGGGCAGCACGTTCGACGCCGCTAACCTATGGAACATAGACCTGCCTCCACTTAAGGGGGTGAAATGCGGCTGGTGCGGCAAGTCGCCGCATTATTACTGGGAACGCTGGACCCCTGTGAGCGAGGCGGAGAAGAAGCTCGAGGCGGCCGGCTATCCGGTCGGCGATATACTCGGATTCGACGTGATCAGGAGGGACCCTTCCGGCAGGATACTGGAGCTGAGGGTCAAGGGCAGCAGGGGGGACTCGGTCCTGCTCGCGAAGGATTTCAGGAGGATAATAGGCGGCGATATTGTCAGGAGCACTAACTTCAAGGTAACGGTGGTCGGGGAATACGCCGCGTTCGAAGGGCTTGGATGGGGACACGGGGTCGGGTTCTGCCAGTGGGGGGCGTATTACATGTCCCGCGCGGGAAAGAAAGCGGACGAGATACTATATTTCTATTACCCCGGCACCAAGATAATGAAAGATTACGGTGCCGGTACAGCCAAGGAGAAAGAGTGAGGCTAAGCGAGTTCGATTACAAGCTTCCGGAAGGACTTATCGCGCAGTATCCCGCCCTGTCGCGTGACGCCTCGCGGCTCATGGTCGTGCATAAATTATCGAAGAAGATCGAGCACAGGAATTTCTCCGATATCGCGGATTATATCGGCGCATCGGACTGCCTCGCGGTCAACGATACGAAGGTGATAAAGGCTCGCCTGCCCGGAAAACGCGCCGATACCGGCGGTAAGGCCGAGATAATGCTCATAGAAAAACTCAGCGACAGGCTTTACAAATGCCTGATAGATACCTCGACCAAGGTTAAGGTCGGCACTAAATTCGTGTTCGGAGCGGAGCCCTGCGAACTTACCGGCGTGATCCGCGGCGAGAGCGAAGGCATAAGGCTCATAGAGTTCAGCATGAACGGCGCGGATTTCAACGCGATACTCGAAAAGATCGGCATCGTGCCGCTGCCGCCGTATATAAAGAGGGCGCCCGAGAAGACGGATGAAGAGAGGTACCAGACTATCTACGCCAGGTCTCCGGGAGCTGTTGCCGCGCCGACAGCGGGCCTGCATTTTACGGATGATGTCATGAACAGGATAAAGTCTAGAGGCGCTTCGGTCGAATCGGTGACGCTGCATGTCGGATACGGCACGTTCAAGCCGGTCACGGTTGATGAGGTCTCGAGGCATAAGATCGAGCCCGAGCTCTTTGAGCTTAAGGCCGAGGTCGCCCAGAGGTTGAACGGGGCCAAGGAGAAGGGCGGGAAGATATTCGCGGTCGGGACGACCACATGCAGGGTCCTCGAGAACCAGGCGCAGCTCGTCAAGGGTTCCAGGAACAGGATCGGGCCGGGTAAGGGATGGACAAGCCTATTTATTTATCCGCCGTATAACTTCAAGTTCGTCGACGCGCTCGTGACCAATTTCCACCTGCCGAAGACCACGCTGCTTATGCTCGTCGCGGCCTTCTGCGGGAAAGAGGTCATGCTGCAGGCGTACGATGAAGCAGTGAAGGAGAAGTACAGGTTTTACAGCTACGGCGATTCGATGCTGATAATATGAAGATAGAGATCACGGGCAGGGACACAGGGACGCGCGCGAGGGCGGGAAAGCTTCGCACCTCCCACGGGGAGTTCGAGACCCCCGCGTTCATGCCGGTCGGCACGCAGGCGACTGTAAAGACGCTCTCGAATGACGAGCTCAAGGAGTGCGGGGTGCAGATACTCCTTTCGAACGCGTACCATTTGTACCTGCGCCCCGGCGAAGATATCATAAGGAACGCGGGCGGACTGCATAAATTCATGGGCTGGGACAGGCCGATACTTACGGACTCGGGAGGCTTCCAGGTCTTCAGCCTAGCGGTATTGCGCAAGGTCAGCGATGAAGGCGTCGAGTTCCGGTCGCACATAGACGGCTCGAAGCACTTCCTGACGCCGGAGAAGATGGTGGGGTTCCAAACCGCGCTCGGAAGTGATATAATGATGGTCCTTGACGAGTGCGTCCAGTACCCGTGCGAACACGAGACGGCAAAACGCGCCGTCAAGAGGACGCTCGACTGGGCGAGGTTGTCCAAGTCGGCGTTCAAGGCCGGAAATGGACAGCACCTGTTCGGTATAGTCCAGGGGGCGTCGTATAAAGACCTCAGGCAGGAGTGTGCCGAGGAGCTGGTCAAAATGGATTTCGACGGTTACGCGCTCGGAGGGCTCGCGGTCGGAGAGCCGAGGGAGATTACCCGCGAGATCACGGGTTTCACCACGGACCTCCTGCCGGAAGACAAGCCCCGTTACCTTATGGGCGTCGGCGAACCGCATGATATACTGGAAGCGGTATCGTCGGGAATTGACATGTTCGATTGCGTGATCCCGACAAGGAACGGGCGCAACGGGACCGCATTCACATCGGACGGGCGCTTCTCGGTCAGGAACGCCGGTAATTCAGACGACCTTCGGCCGATCGAGGAAGGCTGCGGCTGTTATGCGTGTAAAAACCACACGCGCAGTTACATAAGGCACCTGTTCAATACCGACGAGATACTGGGATTGAAGCTCGTATCCCTGCATAACGTTTATTTTTACCAGAAGTTGATGCGCGAGATAAGGAAAGCCATAACGGACGGGAAGTTCACGGAGTACAAAAACGAAAGGATAACAAGATGGATCAGCAAGCCGCAGGTTCGATAGTCAGTTTTTTGCCCTTGGTACTGATATTTGTGGTATTCTACTTTTTACTTATAAAACCGCAGCAGAAGGAACGCAAACGCCACGAGGAGATGGTCAAGGCCCTCGCGAAGAACGATGAAGTGGTCACCTCCGGCGGCATCCATGGGACTATAGTAAACGTAAAAGAAACGTCCGTTGTGCTGCGCGTAGACGAGAACGCGAAGATGGAAGTCGATAAATTCGCGATAGCTTACACGGTGAAGAAGAGGTCATCAGGAGAAGAGAAATGAAAAGGGGACTTATCTGGAAGATAGCTTTAGTAATCGTACTGGCAGGCGTGTCGCTTTGGCTTATAAACCCGATGCTGGACGTAAAAGACCAGAGCGGGAAGGTTGTAAAGGAAGGCAAGATAAACCTGGGACTTGACCTGCAGGGCGGCATGCACCTCGTCCTGAGAGTGGATACCTCAAAGATACCGGAAGACGCGAGGAAGGACGCCTCCGAGCGCGCGCTTGAGGTCATCCGCAACAGGATAGACGAGTTCGGAGTAAAGGAGCCGCAGATATCCCCGCAGGGTAAGGACGAGATAGTCGTACAGCTGCCCGGCATAACCGACAGGCTCAGGGCATTGGAGCTTATAGGCAAGACCGCTCTACTTGAGTTCAAGCTGGTCTCGAGCGACCCGGATAAATTGAGCAAGGCGCTCCAGGGAGACGTGCCCGCGGGATTCGAACTGCAGAAGGACGATAACGGCGACCCGCTGCTGATAGAAAAAGAAGCGGTCCTTACGGGAGACGCGCTTACCACGGCGTTCATGAGTTTCGACCAGTCGCGTTTTAACGACCCGTATGTTTCGATACAGTTCAGCGCCGACGGCGCGAAGAAATTCGCGAAGCTCACGCAGGAAAATGTCGGCCGCAGGCTGGCGATCGTGCTTGACGGCAAGGTAAAATCCGCGCCCGAAATAAAAGAGGCGATACCCTCCGGACAGGCTCAGATAACAGGCAGGTTCTCCAAGGAAGAGGCGGGCGACCTCGCGATAGTGCTCAAGGTCGGCGCGCTCCCCGCCCCGGTTTATATCGAGGAGGAGAGGACCGTAGGCCCGCTGCTGGGACAGGATTCCATCAACTCGGGCATCAAGGCGACGCTTTACGGCGCCCTTTTTGTCGGCGTCTTCATGCTGATATATTACCTGCTGGCGGGTTTTATCGCGGATATAGCGATGGCCCTTAACATCATACTGCTTTTGGGCGCGATGGCATATTTCAAGGTCACTCTGACGCTGCCCGGTATAGCGGGTATCGTGCTTACCCTGGGTATGGCGGTCGACGCCAACGTGCTGATCCAGGAGAGGATGCGCGAGGAACTCGAGGCGGGCAAGACGCTCGGCCAGGCGATAAGGCTCGGATATGAAAGGGCCATGAGCGCCATAGTCGACTCGAACCTCACGACCGTAGTCGCGGCCGTATTCCTCTTCCAGTTCGGTACAGGCCCGATACGCGGTTTCGCGCTTACGCTGATCATAGGCCTGCTGATAAGCATGTTTACGTCCGTCTTTGTGACAAGGGTCATATTCGAAGTGTTGATGGGCCTTAAGCTTATTAAGGGTTTGCCGATGCTCAAGGTTATCGGGACCCCGAAGATCGACTATATTAAAATCCGCTGGATATGCTACGCGCTTTCGGCGGCGGTGCTTGTCGTAGGAATGGGCGCCTATTTCATGAAGGGCGCGGACATGTACGGGGTCGATTTCAAGGGCGGCCAGGTCCAGGAGTTCAAATTCGCGAAGGCGATGGATGTCAAGGACGTGCGCAACGCGTTGGCCGAGATAGGCCTGGGCGGTTCCTCCGTCCAGCAGCTAAAGGACGACCCGAAGGTGTTCATAATACGCGTGCCGGAAAAGGTCACCGACGAGATATCGAAGAAGTTCGATACCGCGTTCAAGGATAATAAGGCCGAGGTGATCAGGGTAGACAAGGTCGGGCCTTCGGTCGGGAGCCAGCTGCGCACAAAGGCGATATACGCCATAGTCTTCTCGATGCTCGGCATCATGGTCTATGTCGCGTTCAGG
>Ga0172381_10000652_pt1 | contig 41970 bp, 58 predicted proteins | sample Leawel6488metaG_FD_119754 | JGI IMG/M metagenome (GOLD analysis project Ga0172381, IMG submission 119754) | Leachate microbial communities from a municipal landfill in Southern Ontario, Canada - Leachate well 64-88 metaG | ecosystem: Engineered > Solid waste > Landfill > Unclassified | place... | reverse complement strand
GCCAGCAAGACTGGGTATAATTTCAGTCAGGTGCATAATATCGCAGGAGATGCCCAGATTGTTAGGGTGACGGAGACGCTGGGCAGGAATTTTGACCACTTCCTGAGTCACTACAGGGCAGGAGTTGCCATTGCAGTGGGCAGGCTGGTTGATTGCAGACCCATGAAAAAGGAGGATGAAGGCAGGTGTTTCGTGCAATTTCATCCTGACCTATACTGCCACATCTACGAAGGTGTGACCCCAATTGATCCACTTCCATGGAAGGGAACTCAGGGCTGGAAAGAGGTGGATATCGACACCAAGAACCGAATCAAGCAGACTGATGTGAGGAAGATCATCAATGAGGCACACAGATCCATCTGTCGCAGGAAGGGGCAGGGATATTCCCCAACGATTGAGGAGATGCAGGCAGAGGTGGACAGGATCGAAAAGGAAGGAGGGCTGTCATGAGGATATCGATAATGGTCAAGACCGTAGCCAACCTTGGAGATCATGGTATGGAGCAGTGGGTTGCCCATGAATGCGATCCGCAAGAGACGGTGGGGGAACTGGTCGACAGGCTGCTGGTGGACAAAACCACAGGGTTCATGTCGCAGGAGGTGATCTCCTCCCCCAACTACCATGATCACATTCAGATCAGGCTGGAAAAGCCAAAGGAAAAGGAGGTCTGAGATGCCATCATTCACTACAGAAATAGAATTTGAGGTCTACTGTGGCACTTGTGGGGCTGGACTATGCCAAGAGAGTGACACCAGAAACAGCAGGAACAGGTCAGCCCTACAGGTCACAGTGAATGCCTGCCCCAAATGTATGAAAGCCAAGGATGATGAGATCAGTGAACTCAATGAAAAGGTTGAATCACTGGGGGAGGAGGTGGAGGGGCTACAAACAGAACTGGAAACCATTAAAAGTCAAGATCATGGGAGTTAAGAAAGATTTCAAAAAGGGGGACAAGGTGCACTACATTCCCTATCAGGGAGCACCAGATCCCGAACAAGAGAATGGGATTGTCAAGGAAGTCCACCCCACTGGGGAGGCTGCATGGGTGGTTTACCGCTGTGCAGATGACTGGGACAATTTCATGGACTACACTGGAGCCCTCACGGATTACCTTGATCTGCAGGCAGGCTGGGTGGACACCACCCCTGTACCAGAAGAAGAAGAGGAGGAGCAGCCATGACAGAATTGCAACTCTATAGATGGATAAAGAGCACCTCTACTGAATGGCACTGGAGGAGTAATGGTGACAGGCAGGATGTGATCATCTTTGTCTCATTCTATGACCTGAAAGAATTCAATGACCTCATCGGGAGCACCATCACAGATGAGGAGGGCATTGATTGTGTCCTCAAGGATGGCTACATTGGGCTGTGGATGCAGGAAATCTGTGACTACCATGACATCACCATGGAGAATGTCTTTGAGAAAGGAGAGGAGCCATGATCACCAACTTTGAACAGATCACCAAAGACCTGACCACAGAGGAGAAAAGCCTGATCAATAAACTGATCAAGGGTTTCTACAACCATGGGAAGGGGAACCCTATCAAGGAGCCTGAGATCAGATCAAGGCTGGCTGAGAAAGGGATCAAACTCACTGGAGCAAGAATGAGGAAACTCTGCAACCTGATCAGGGTGGCTGGGGTTCCTCTGATTGCCACTTCCAAGGGGTACTATATTTCCAAAGACCCCACTGAAATCAGAAAGCAAATCAAGAGCCTTGAGGAACGGGCTGCAGCCATCACCGCTGCTGCCAACGGACTCAAGGAGTGCTTAAAAGGAATCCAAGCAAAAATATTTGAATCATGACAGACAGTGAGACCCAAAATGGGGCAAATGAGCCCCAAAACAGCCCCTCAGTGCCCTCATCTTCCCAAGGTGGGACTGAGCATCAATTGGAGGACAGCCTTAACGCTGTGATTGAAAACTGCAAGACCCTGAGCAAGGAATGCGACAGCCTTATCAACAGCCTGAGGGTGGCTGACTGTGCCTTGGAAGGTTTCTCAAGGGCAGTGGATAAATTCTATGCAGAAAGGAGCACCCATGCCTGATCTATTTGGAGGGGACATCCCCATTCCTAAGGACAACCCAAGAAAGGGTGACACGATCCTGTCCAGATGGACAAGGCTCTCCCACTACCGAAAGGCAGAAAAAGGGAGCCCAGAGAGGTGCAAGAACTGTGCATGGTTATGCATCAGGAAGTATGCTGGCAAGTATCATAAATGTGCAAAAATGGGCAGGGGTGGCTTGAGCCATTCCCCTGCCACAGATATCAGAGTGAACCATGTGTGTGACTATTTTCAGAAAGATGAGCAGTAGTATCGCAGCCTACAAAAAGCAGCGATCAAAGATCGTCTGCAAGGTCAGGATTGAAGAACCAGACCTGACACAGTGCCCTGTATGGGCAGAATCATGCCCACTGAGGGAGGGCTTAAGGTGTTGGCATCATAAGAACACCATTGATTGGTGCACCAAGCCAGACTGCCCCATTGGCAAGGAGGAGTGAAATGAACACATATTTTATGACTATGGAACTATCTATCAGTGAATCAGAGATCATCCAGAAAGTGAGTGAGCATTTCAGCCTCTCTGTTGAAAAGGTCTACTGCAAATGCAGAAAAAGGGACATCGTAGAGGCAAGGCACTTCTTGATCATCTACTTTGTGCTGGAACTGCATCATGACATCAGAAGTGTCACCAGACACTTTGGGGGGCTGAACACCTCCAATTTCTACCATGGACTGTCCCAGATGGTCAGCAACCACAAATTCAACAAGCAGTACAGAACAAGGATTTCCAGCATATTTCCGATCAATGAGATAGACTTTAATGGGTTCTGGGAGAAGGTGCTGGATAAAAAACAACAACTGGAGAATGAGTGCAGATTTTGAACTGGATGCCAATACCATCCAAAAGTACAGAAAATATTCTGTGCCCACCCTGATCAAGAAAGCCACCAAGCATTTCAATGCTTACATCAGGGAAAGGGATGACAGGCAACCCTGCATCTCCTGTGGGGCTTGGACATACCTGCAGGCAGGGCATTTCTACTCTGCTGGGGCTGTACCAAGGCTCAGGTTCCATGAAGACAATGTGCATGGGCAGTGTATGCCCTGCAACTACTTTGGCTCTGGGAATGTCCACAAATACAGGGTGGGATTGATCAGTAGAATCGGGCTGGGGAGGGTTGAGGAACTGGACAGGCTTTCCAATCTCAGGGGATTCAAGTGGAATCGATGGGAGTTGATCCACATCATTGAGAAATACAAGCAGTACAAATGAGCAAGGCACTGGGCAAAAAGATCAGGCAGGCAGTCCATCGGAAATGTGGGGGACATTGTGCCTACTGTGGCAGGCAGATCACCCTCAGGGAGATGCAAGTTGACCATGCCAAGCCACAGGGTTCCATGAAGCAGATTGGCTGGACAACTGACAATAGACCCATCTATGAGGATATCCACCACATTGACAACCTGATGCCCTCCTGCAGATACTGCAACAACTACAAGGGGGGCAATGACATTGAGGGCTTGAGGCATTTTATCAAGAATCTTGCCTCCAGCCACCAGTTGATGTTTGCATCCCACTCCAAGGGCATGGTTCTGCAGGGGCTGGGCATCATCACAGTCCATCCATGGGATGGCAGGTTTTACTTTGAAAAGCACCAAGATGCAACAGCGTAAACACAGCCTCATTGAGGCAATAACCAACACAGCAGCAGGGTTTGTTGGCAGTTTTCTAATCCAGATAATAATCTACCCACTGATGGGCATTCCTGTAAGGCTTGACCAGAATGTGATCATCACCACTGTGTTCACCGTTGTGTCGATAGGTAGAGGATATGTAATCAGAAGAATATTTAACAAAAACCGAAAAGCATGAAAATACTTGTGAAATTCCCTATCAGGAGCAGGAGGGAGAAGTTCTTCCAGACACTGGGTAAGTATATCAGCATGGCTGATGATCTTGACCAGATCAGGTTTGTCATCTCCTGCGATCAAGATGACCCAGAGATGAACAACCCAGCAGTGAAACAGGTCATGGATGATATCCCGAATCTGGAGTACCACTATGGCAACTCCAGAACAAAGATTGAGGCTTGCAATGCCGATGTGCCCCCCGATGACTGGGATATCCTGCTGCTGGTTTCAGATGATATGATCCCTCAAGTCAAGGGCTGGGACACCATCATCAGGCAGAGAATGGATCAGCACTTTCCAGATCTGGATGGGGTGCTGCATTTCTGGGATGGGCACCAGAAAGACCACATCAACACCCTGAGCATCATGGGCAAGAGGTGGTATGACAGATGGGGATATATTTACCACCCAGCCTACAGAACCATGTGGTGTGATACGGAGTACACTGAGGTGAGCAGGATGTTCAACAGGGAGGCATATTTCAAGGAGGTGATCATTGAACACCAGCACCCTTACAACAAGGACACCCCTTGGGATGATCTCTACCAGAGGAATGAGAAGGACTCAGGCTTTGATGCCCAACTCTACCAGAGACGGAAAGCCAACAACTTCTACATCCATTCAGTGATGATCATCCAGCAGGGCAGGGTGGGGGACATCCTAATCAACCTGCCCATTGCCAAGCACTATGCTGACCAGAATATGGTGGTGTACTGGTTCTGCCTCAAGGAGTACCACAACTTGTTCAGAGGCATCAACTATGTCACCCCAGTGACAATACTGGTAAAGACATCCCATGTGGTTGACCTCTCCTTTGGATGGGGTGGTACCCCAGCACAGGCATGGTGGGACAAGCACCAGCAGGACTTCTTCTCCTTTGTGGAGGCAAAGTATCACCTTGCTGGGGTGAACCTGCAGAAAAGGTGGCAACTGGAGTGGAAGAGGAACTTCGCAAGGGAGGAGGCTCTCTATGACAAGGTGGTGGGGGACAAGACCGACTACATCCTGACCCAGAGCAAGACCCATCTGGGGCAGTTCATAACTTTATCATTTGAAAATCAGATTGAACTGCAGGAGATTGAAGATTTTAGTATTTTTGACTGGTATGAGATCATCAGGGGAGCCTCTGAAATCCATTGTATCGATTCTGCTTTGTCCAATTTCATAGAGGCTGTCCCTGAGTTCTCTGCCATTGAAAAGCATATTTATCTGAGAGCCAGAGAAAAGGACTCAGACTATTTTTTGAGGAGCATCTACAGAAACAACTGGATATATGAGTAAAATTCAAGAATGCAAAGGCAAGGACTCCATCACCTACAAGGTAGGGGACAAGGAGTTCACATTTTTACTGGAGGCAAGTTATGGTTCCCATCTCCCCCTCCTGCTGGATGTGATTGCACAATCCAACATCAAAAGTGTGCTGGAGATCGGGCTGGGAGAGTGCTCCACACCCATTCTGGCAAGTCTGGGCTCTCTGGAGATCATTGAGCAGGGAGAGGTGGCAACATTCTCTGACCACTGGGCAAAATGGGCACAGATCAACTTCCCCCATGCCAAGATTCACATTGCACTGGGCAAGGATTCATGGAGGGACTGTCAACTGGCAGACCATTACGATCTGGTGTTCATCGATGGGTATGAGTACTCAAGGGTGGACATAGCCAACTGGGCTGCTGACCATGCTGACATCATCATCCTGCATGACACTGAGCCTGAGGCTGTCTGTTATGGCTGGGACAGGCTCAATATTCCATGGTACAGGTACAACTACACTGACCACATTCCCAATGCTACTGTGTTCTCCAGAAAACCCCTTGACTTATGAGCCCACTCATTGACCAACTATTGAACAAAATCCCTCTGGACACCATGATGCTGGTAGAAAAGCACATTCATGTAGTGCAGACCTGCCTGCTGTGGACTATTCAGAAAAGGGTGTCTGGAGATGTAGTGGAACTTGGCTGTAATAGGGGCAACATGGCTATTTACACCCAGAGCATTCTCAGGCTCAAATCCACAAAATCCCTCCATGTTTACGACTCATTTGAGGGGCTCCCCAGCCCATCCATTGCTGATGAGAGCCCAGACAGGACAGCCAACAAAGGTGATCTGGGTGCCTCAGTGCAGGAGTTCATGGACTACTTTGAGAGGTACAATGTGCCCCTGCCCATAATTCACAAGGGCTGGTTCAAAGACCAGCGATACCCAGACAAGATCAGTTTTGCTTTTCTGGATGGTGATTTCTATCAGAGCATCATGGATTCATGGGAACAGGTCTACCCAAGGCTCTCAGATGGAGCCATAGTCTGTGTCCATGATTATGGGTTCCCTCCATTGGCTGGGGTCAAGAAAGCCTGTGATCAATTTCTGGCTGACAAGCCACACCTGATGTTCTGGGATGACTATGTTGCAATCTTTATCTTTTGAGCCATGCACCTACTGGTTATTCCTACATACAACAGACCCACCTACTTGGAAAAGACCCTCACCAGCCTGCTGAAGGCAATTGAGGAGTGTCATTCGGAGGTGCTGGTGATCATGACAGACGATGGCTCCCCTGACCCAAGGGTGGAGAAAATATGCAGGTGGTTCATGGCGGGGCAGTTCCTGAGTGAGTTCAGGACAGGCACCAACATTGGGGTGGCAGGCAATCTGCTGAGGGGCATTGAGGGGGCACTGGTTGATTTCAACCACCCCCCAGAGTCTATAATGACTCTTGATAGTGATTTTCTGGTCAAGCCACAGTTCCTTTGTAGTTTGTGGGACTTGCTGGCACAGGTTGGCTCCCCTGACACAATCATCACTGGATTCAATGCCACCTCACACCCTATCATCACCCAGAGGGATGGCTGGGCAATCAAGCAGTCCATTGGAGGGGGCAACCTCTGCTGCACACTGGAGGCATACAAAAGGCACATCAAGCCCAACCTGATCGATGCCATGTGGGACTGGAGGATGGTGCAAACCATCAACAGGGTACATGGAAAACTGGTCTGCATCACCCCCAGCATCTGCCAGCACATCGGCATGACCTCAGTTATGAACCACCCCAAGGCTGATGTAGCCATGGATTTCACCATATAAATCAAGCAGATATGTTTCATGTGCAAGAATCGTTCAGAATTACCTCAGGTGTCCTCCCGTCATCATCAAGGGATGGGAATAATGGGGCATTTGAGATCAAGATAAAGGAAACCTATGCTGTGGGGAAGTCCAGAAACATCACGCTTTTCTGCCTTGCATCAGATGGCATGGGTTGGGAACACCTGAGTGTCCATGCAGCCATTGGGAACAGCACACTCACCCCATCATGGGACATGATGTGCATGATTAAGAATATGTTCTGGGATGATGAGGACACAGTGGTGCAATTTCATCCCCCTAAAAGTACCTATGTGAACAACCACCCCAATGTGCTCCATTTGTGGAGAAAAATAGGCTTTGATCAACCTCTGCCTGACCCCATTATGGTCGGGCTTAAATCGTTAAACAAATGAGATTCACCACATTCTTTTTTAAGAAAACCGACACCCACTACAGGCTCCAGTGGCTCCCATCAGATGGGTTCTGGAGGGCATCTGTCTGGGTGCAGATCGGGCACTATGAATTTGGACTATTTCTACCTGATTGGATATGAAAAGACATCTGAGTGTAAACATAGCAGGACTCCTGAGGCAGGCAGGGAAAGCCAGTATGGAGGGTCTGTTGAACAGAGACGATGGCTCCCCTGCCTCTGATCAGGAGGTCAGGAAATATCTGGGGGACTGTCTTGAAAAGGGCTGGACTCTCATCCCTGTAGGGGATTGCAACCACTTTGATCACCAGAAAGGATGCCAAGGGCACCCCGACAAGGAGATCAAGGATCAACTGAAAAAGGAAATTCTGATCTCCACAAAGGAGAAAGACCATAATTCAAACTAACCAAGAAAGGAGCAAACAATGAAATTCAAGATCAAGAAAGTGTTCATTGCCAAGAGAATGAGAAAGGAATGGAGGTGGACTCTGTATGGCAGAAATGGTAAGGTCATTGCAACCAGCGGATCTGAAACCTATCAGAACAGGCAGGATTGCCTTGACACCATCAGCCTGATCAAGGGCTCTGTCAACAGGGCTGAGGTCGTGATTGTTGATGGCAACATAGAGGTACCATACAATCCAAAGGGTCTGTAATGGCAGAGAAACTGACCGATGAGTCCCCCATGCCTTGGGGGATGCACCAAGGGAAGGCGATGCAAGATGTCCCTCCTGATTACCTTGTCTGGCTCTATGAGAACAACAAGGTCAGGGGGGATGTCAAGCACTACATTGAGGACAATCTGGACATCCTCAGGATGCAGATCGAAAACCACAAGAAAGGAATCAAGGGCTGAAAAGCCTCATTCAATAACCTCAAATTACAAACTATGGCAAAGCAACAAGCAGGCAAGGGCATAGACCCTGCCAAACCCAAGGAGGTCAAGGCACAGACCCCTCCAACCCCACCCCCAGCAGTGGAGGTGCCCAAGGGCAAGAAGAAGTGCCAGTTCTGCACTCACATCCATCCCCTCAAGAGGGGGGATGACTCCATTGCAAGGCTGCAGGGTACCTGTGGCATCACCAGAAAGATTGTCTGGATGTCCTTTTGCTGTGACAAATTTCAATACAACCAGCCATGACAGGAGAGGTGATCATCATTGGATTCAGCAACCCAACCCCTGAGGGGGTGGTGCTGCACTTGAACATCCCAGCAACCATCAAGACGGGGAATATCCAGTCCAAGGAGTTCTGGGTTTCATGGGACAAGATTGGAGCCTCCCTACTGGAGGGCTACACCACAAAGACGCTGGTTGACGATCTGAATGCCTTCAGGCAGCAGTTCCAGTCAGCCATGCCTGCCGAAACCCCCACATCAGGGGTCTCCCTGATCGCCATGGAGAGGTCGGAGCAAATCTACAAGCACCACAGGACACTGGAGCAGGACAGGGAATTCAACAATGAGTGTCAACTCTCCTTTGCTGCAGCCATACTGACAGCCCCTAATCCTTTTGCCTACGCAAGGGAGAGCAACAACTTCTCCTGCCCGTCAGGCTGGAATAAGATTCTATGGACAAAGATGTTGAGCAAGTCCTACAAAGACAGGCTCATCATCGCTGGTGCATTGCTGGCTGCTGAGATTGACAGGATCAACACCCCAAAGCCATGAGCAACTACACCTTTGGAACAGCAAGTGCTGGCAGGATCGCAACTTGCCACCCAGATCTGGTGAAAATCCTCCAGACAGCCCTCAAGGTGTCCGATGTGGACTTTGGGGTGGCTGAGGGCTACAGGTCTGTGGCTGATCAGCAGAAATACTTCCAAGAGGGCAAGAGCAAGATTGATGGGGTGACTCAGGTTGGCAAGCACAACATGACCCCATCGATGGCTGCCGACATCTACCCCTTCATTGGGGGCAAGGCAAACTATGACCTTGAGACACTCTCCTATCTGGCTGGCATCTTTCATGCTGTGTCGGAAATGCTCTTTAATCAGGGAGCCATCACCCACCACCTCCGCTGGGGTGGCAACTGGGACATGGATGGTGAAATCCTGATCGATCAATCCTTTGATGACAGACCACACATTGAACTGGTGGCATGAAAACAAAGAACCCCACTCCCCTGTCACTTTTTCCATGGGCAATTGGCGGTTGCCTGAGTTTTGGGCAGGGGGTGGGTTTCACTCCCCAGAAAGGGGCTCACCAGCCCCAAGGTAGGGGCTAAATAAGAGCCAGATGAACCCAAAGATTAAGACATACAAAGTCCATTCATATTACAGGGGGGTGCAGCACATGACCCTGATAGTGACCACCAGCCAGCACAGAGCAGCCCAGATCACAGGGGTGTCAGAGCACTACCTGAGGAATTATGGCTACTCCATAGCCCCCAATCCAGAACTGAATCCCCACACCCACTATGTGGAGGTAGAAAAGAGTGGGGAGAACCCATTCATCTTTGCAGAGCAGGAGATCAATGTCCCCATGCTCTTTTCAGCATTCAAGTCCAAGGTGGATGCCCACAGGGCAGAGTGCCCAACCCACAGAGATACCCTGATGAAATATGCCAGATAAAACAGCCATCAAACTCACAGCATTCCAGATCAAGGCTCTCACATTCCTGAGCAAGACCTCATGGGACAAACGAACCTCTGCAGCAGGATTTGCTGAGGCAATGTGGAAAGACACCGACACCTCCATGTTCTCCTCCAGCAAGAACACAGGGAATGGAGCCACCAGAGGCAAGGCAGCATGGCTGTGTGGTGGTTCATATCTCAGGAAACTCATACAGAAAGGCTGGGTATGGTGGGATGATCATCCGACAGGCTACTACATCACAGAAAAAGGCAGGAGAATCCTGAAAGATCATGCAGAATCCTGATCCCCAGCGACTGATCCGAATTGCACACGATAATATCACAAGAATTAAGGGCAGGGAATATGCCCCGACATCCGTGGAAATACAGGCTGAAATCGACAGGTTGATGCCTAATATAACTATTCCCCCAGAGCCTCACACAGGGGCTGAAATCGGGCTGAAACAGCCAAACTCCCCTCACCAGACAACTCACAGCCAGCAATGAAAAACAGGAATTTGAAACACTCCGACAATTGGGCAACCCCTCAGGGGCTGTACGATAAATTGAATGATGAGTTCCTGTTTGATTTTGATCCATGTCCCCTACAGAGCCCCTTCGATGGTCTGGCTGTTTCATGGGGCACCAGCAACTTTGTGAATCCCCCCTATGAGAGGAAACTCAAGGAGGCATTTGTCCTCAAGGCAATAGAGGAGAGCAAGAAGGGCAAACTGTGTGTGCTGCTCCTGCCTGTGAGCACCAGCAGCCAGTTGTTTCACAGGCATATCCTGCCCAATGCCAAAGAGATCAGGTTCATGGAAGGCAGGATTCGTTTCTCAGGCACAAATACGAAGGGAGAATATGTCACCGATGGCATCCCGATGCACGACAGCATGGTGGTCGTTTTCTCCCCCGATAAAGTTATAGACACTCCCCCCATCATGAGGGGAATGCCCTATATTTGAATCATTATTCACCCATAAAAAAGGAGATCAGATGAAAACAAGAACAGTTTTTGCGATTTTGTCACTGTTTCTGATGCTTGTGCTTGCCATGCCCCCGACTCAGGCAGGCACCACACCAGCCCAGTGCAGTGTGACCCAGACAATGCAGGCAGTGGATGTCATGGCTGTTGCCTATGAAATGACCCCCACTTTCACCATGGAGTGCCCTTGGTTGGGCTATGAATCGGAGCAGGTAGCGGAGAACATCATCTTTGCAGAATGCCTGCAGTTTTCACCCCCAAGCCCTGAGGCAAGTCCGACAGACTTTGTAAGGCTCTGGTACATTGATATTCCTGAGGATGCCAACGGAGGACAGGACATCACCCAGCATTATTGGCGATGTTGACCCTCCCCGTAAACTCACTGGAGAGCCCTGCAGAACTGTGGGGCTTTCCTCATTTGTAGCCCCTCCCCAGCCCCTTTAAAAAGTTATGAAATAGGCACCCAAGACAGTAAGTTCCGTCTAACTTTGCCATAATTCAACCCAGAAAATATGGATCAACAGTTCAAACATGGCGTCTTTGCCTACAGGTCACTGAAAGACCTCCACAAGCACCCAAGCAATCCCCGATTCATTGATGACGATGACTTCAAAACTCTGGTCGCATCAATCAAGAAAAACCCCGACTACTTTGAGGCAAGACCCCTGATCCTGTCCGACAGGACTGGCGAACTGGTTATCATCGCAGGAAACCAGCGATTTGATGCTGCAACCTACCTCAAGAAAAAGGAAGTGCCCACCTACCTCCTGTCAGGGCTGACAGAGGAACGGGAGAAGGAGATCGCCATCAGGGACAATATCAACAACGGACAGTGGGACTGGGATATCCTGCACAGCGATGACTGGAACAGCCAGCCCTTGGAAGAGTGGGGGCTCCCCCCAGCCTTTGATCCCGAAGTGAAGGTCAAGGATGATGATTTTGAGATGCCAGATGAGGTAGAAACCGACATCGTCAGGGGTGACCTGATCGAAATCGGCAATCACAGGCTCCTCTGTGGCGATGCCACCAAGATGGAGGATGTGAAACAGGTCATGGATGGCAAGAAGGCAGACATGGTCTTCACAGACCCCCCCTACAATGTCAACTATGGCTCTGTCAAGAACCACCCCTCATGGAAACGAACCAAAAAGGGGGAGGAGAAAATCAACCCTGAGGCAATCACCAACGACAATCTCTCCATTGAGGACTGGTCAGTCTTCGTAAGGGCATATCTGCAGAGCATCCTCAAGACCTGTCAGGGGGCAATTTACATCTGCATGAGCAACAAGGAGATGTACTCAAACCAGAACATCTTCATCGAACTGGGTGGGATCTGGTCGACCTTCATAATCTGGAAGAAGGATCGTTTCGTCATGGGCATGAGTGACTACCAGAGGCAATATGAACCCATTCTCTATGGCTGGAAGAAGGGAGTCACCAAATTCTGGTGTGGAGACCGCAAGCAAAGCGACATCTGGGAGGTAGCCAGACCCCAATCCAGCCCTGAGCACCCCACCATGAAACCCATTGAACTATGCGGCAGGGCAATCAACAACTCCTCAGGAAACAACAACATCGTGCAGGACTTATTCCTTGGATCAGGATCATGGTCGCTGCTCACCAGATCAACAGGGTATGTTATGGTCTGGAGATAGAACCCAAGTATTGTCAGGTCATCATTGACCGAATGCTCAGACTTGACCCCACTTTGAAGATCAAAAAGAACGGTCAATCAATCAATTAAGGGCTTTAATGCCCTTTTTGTGTCTAAAATGTCACCAAAAATGAAAAAGACACTCAAGACCAGCGATTTGCACAAAAAGCCCACAGACAGTGGGTTTCATCTTGTTGGACAACCAGTGAAACAATTGCAATAAGTTGTCAACCATGGGAAAGAAGGTCAGGAAAATATCAGACAAACAGTTCCTTGCGATATACAGGACAAATGGAGGACTGTCTTCCAGAACAGCAAGGGCAATTACTGATAAGTTTGGCTTTCCTTACAGCAGACAGGCTGTTGAGCAGAGGGCGAAGAAGTTCCCTGCAGAGCAACTGGATATCCAAGAGGAGAATCTGGATGTGGCTGAGGAGACCATTATCAACATCATGCGGAGTAACGACAGGAAGACAGCCCTGAGGGCAGCAGACCTTTATCTCAAAGCCAAGGGCAAACACAGGGGGTATGGCGATGCTCTGGATATCACCAGTGGCAACAAGCCCATTGAGCCTTTTAGTGGGGTATTGCCCGTCTACAAGCCCAAAAAAGAGGAGGACAAGGGGGAATGATGCAGGGCACAGGCATATATGAGCAGCAGATAGAGGCTTACAACACTGGTCTATACAACCTCTTTGTTCACAGGGGTGGTGCACGATCCTCCAAGACCACCAGCATCATCCAGTTCTGGCTGACATGGGCATTTTACCAGCATGAACTCAAGAGGGTGCCCGTCATGAGGAAGAAGGCAACATGGTGCAGGGCAACCACCCTGTTTGACTTTATCAGGGTGGCAACAGAGATGGGTGCCATGCAGGAGTGCTACTACAACGACAACAAAGGCATCCTCAGATACAGGAATGTGGAGTTCTGGTTTGGAGGTCTGGATGACCCCCAGAGAATCCATGGCTTTACCTCCGATGGGGTCTGGATCAATGAGGCAAATGAGGCTCAAAAGGAGGACTTTGACCAGTTGGAGATGCGATGTGCAGGCTTTATGGTGCTGGATTACAACCCAAATGTCACCGATGATCACTGGATAGTGCATGAGGAGATGAGGCAAGGCTGCATCCTGATCACCAGCACAGTCATTGACAACCCATTTGCCCCAGAAAATGTGGTCAAGAAGATCATGTCCTATGAGCCCACCCCAGAGAACTATGCCAGAGGCACAGCCAACAAGAACAAGTGGGACATCTACGGAAGGGGCATCAGGGCAGTCATTGAGGGGCTGATCTACCCAAATATCACCATCATTGAGTCAATTCCCAATGAGATCAAGAGGAGGTACTATGGCATGGACTTGGGGTACTCAGTTGATGTGACCGCAATCCTTGAGGTTGGCATGAGAGAGGAATCCATCTGGGTAGATGAGCACTGTTACCTCACTCACCAACTCTCAGGGGATATCATCAAGACCTACAAGAGGCTCCCACCCTACAAAATATGGTCTGAGAGTGCCGATCCAAGGCTCATCGATGAGATATACAATGCAGGGATCAACATCCACCCAGTCAAAAAGCCAGCAGGATCGGTCAATGCAGGGATCAACAGAGTCCAAGAACTGCAAATCTATGTGACAGAGAGGTCAATCAACACCATCAAGGAATTCAGGAACTACACCTACCAGCAGGACAAGAACGGAAAGTACATAAATGAGCCCATCACAGAGAAGAATCACTCCATGGATGCCCTTAGGTATGTGGTCTACATGGAACTGCTGGGCAAGAGACTCAAGTCAAAACAGCAACTCACATCAATCTTTCATTAATACCCTACAGCAATGGAACTTAAAGAAATATTAGCACTCACCAATGTGGCAGATCAGGTGAAAGAACTGCAGAAAAGGTACCCTGCAGCCCCCGATATCACCAACATTGAAAAGCAGTACGATCAGACCAAGCACGACATCATGGATATTGCCAAAAGACCTGACAAATCCATCAAGGATGAGTCTGGCAACACGACAAGCCTTGAGCCAGTGGGCAGGGTTGCTATAGCCCTGCAGCAGTTGATTGTCAAAAGGGCAGTGGCATTCCTGTTTGGTAACCCTGTCAAGTACCAGAGCAAGCCAGAGAGTGACCCCCAGAAGACCCTCTATGAGGCAGTTAAGAAGATACAAGCCAAGGTCAAGATCAACTCATTCAACAGGAGGTTGGCAAGGGAGATGTTCAAGGCTACAGAGGCAGCAGAGTGCTGGTTCCCTGTGGATGAGCAGAATGAATTCTATGGGTTCCCAGCCAGATTCAAACTCAGGGTGGCTCTATTCAGCCCTCTGAATGGGGATGAACTCTTCCCTGTCTATGACAATCTGGGGGATCTGGTGGCATTCTCAAGGGGCTACACTGTCACATCTCCCGATAACAGCACTGTGAAGTACTTTGAAACATGGACTGCTGAGAAATACATCAAGTTCAAGGAGGAGAAGGAGGGCTGGGTGCAGGAAAGCAGCACTGCCAATGCCCTTAAAAAGATACCAGTGATCTATGGCAGGCAGGACAAGCAGGAGTGGTTCAATGTGCAGGGGCTCATCGACAGGCTGGAGAAACTATTGAGCAACTTTGCCGACACCAACGACTACCATGCCAGCCCTAAAATCTTTGTCACAGGCACCATTGTGGGATTCTCCAAGAAAGGGGAGTCTGGAGCCATCATTGAGGGGGAGAATGGGGCAACTGCTGATTACTTGGCATGGCAATCAGCCCCTGAGAGTGTCAAACTGGAGATCAGCAACCTCCTCAATATGATCTACACCATCTCCCAGACCCCCGACATCTCCTTTGAGAGCCTCAAGGGGGTGGGGGCAGTGTCAGGTGTTGCCCTCAAACTGATGTTTCTGGATGCCCACCTCAAGGTGCAGGAGAAACTGGAAATCTTTGATGAGTACCTCCAGAGGAGGGTCAATCTGCTCAAGGCTTACTGTGCCCTGCTTGACACATCCCTTGCCAAGGAGGTCAATCTGGAGATTGTGCCCGATGTGACCCCATTCATGGTGGATGACCTCAAGACTCTTGTGGAAACCCTTGTCACAGCCAATGGCAACAAGCCCATCATGTCCCAGAAAACCTCTGTGGAGATGAGTGGTCTGGTGGAGGATGTGGATGCTGAGTATGACCAGATCACAGAAGAAGGGGACAGGGCAGCACAGACTGACATTGGTGAGCCCACAATATGAGGTACAGGGAATTCACAGGGGTATTTGTGACCGACAAAGAGGATGTGGTCACTGGGCAGCAGGAGAAAACCGACCTGCTTGCCACCATCAATCTGGATGCAGTGGAGGCTTTCAATGATGCTGGCGAAGACTGCACCTGTGTAAGGCTACAGCAAGGCACTGATATGCTCCTGAGAGTTACCTACGATGAATTCAAGAAACTCTATCTCTACAGCACAACACCAGTCAACTGATGACCCCAGCGGAAGAGGCACACAAGTTAAGGGTGATTGGTTATCTCACCAAGATCAGGAGGCTCTGGCAGCAAGCAGAGCAGGAGATCGCTGCCATGGCTGGCACCATCAAGAACTATGACCCCACCAAGCCCTACACTGTTGCCAATTACCCCCAGACCAAAGCCACTATGGACAAATGGATGGCGAAACTGCATGATGAGACCAAGTCCATCATTGAGGAGGGCATCGATAATGAGTGGTATCAAGCCAACATAAAGAACGACGATCTGGTCAAGGGCTGGACAAAGGGCAAACCAAAGCCCCCAGCAGAGTGGATGCAGCACAATGAGGAGGCAAGGGATGCCTTTAAGATGCGAAAGGAGGCTGGAATGAGCCTTTCTGGCAGGGTCTGGAAACTTACCGATGAGTACAAGGGCAAGATAGAGGTGGCGATAGATATGAGCCTGTTTGAGGGCAAGAGTGCCCAACTGCTCTCCCAAGATGTCAAGAAGTACCTCAACAATCCCGACAAACTGTTCCGAAGGGTCAGGGATGAGAAGGGTGTCCTGCAACTGTCCAAGGCTGCCAAAGCCTACCACCCTGGGCAGGGGGTATACAGATCATCCCACAAGAATGCCATGAGGATTGCCAGAACGGAGCACAATCTGGCATACAGGTACTCAGACTTCTACAGAACCAATCAACTGGACTTTGTGGTGGGCTTTGAGGTGCATTTGAGCAACAACCACACCCTCAATGGGGTGCCCTTCACTGATGTCTGCGATGACCTCAAGGGTAAGTACCCTAAGACCTTCAAATTCGGGGGATGGCATCCCCAGTGTAGGTGCTACACCACCCAGATTCTCATGGATCAGGATGAGTTTGATGCCCAAGAAGATAAACTACTGGCAGGGGAGGACATATCGGGATATGTGAGCCCCAAGACGGTGACCGATCCCCCCGATGGATTCGATAAGTGGGTCAAGGGGAACCTCACAAGGAGCCAAGGCTGGAAACAGCAACCCTACTGGGTCAGGGACAACTTCAAAGGGGGCAATCTGGCTGGTGGGCTGGCTGTAAAAGCCCCCAAATTCAGCATTCCAGCGGCAGCACCTACACCAGTGCCACCCATTGCCATCAAGCCTCCCGTAGAGCCTAAAACAGCCCCAGTGAAGGCAATTAAGGCTGCAACTGAGGCAGAACTCAATGAATGGCAGGCAAAGATCAACCAAGTCCTTAAGCAATACGGAGCAACGGTGCCTTCCATTGACAAATACTCATCCACTATCATAAATGCCATCTCCCAAGGAAAGAGCAAGAAGGAGATCGGGGCAATGATGTCCAAAATGGATCGCAAGGTCACCATCAAGAAGAAGTGGGATGCAAGGAGAGCAGCCAATGCCAAGAAGTTTGATAAACAACCATTCCTTGATGAGTTAAAAAGCATCGATGCGACCTTCTATGACAGCCCTGCCATCAGGGCAATGGTTAAGGATATCAAACTGAGGCTCAAGGCAGGCACCAACAAGACCTACTTTGACAAGCAGATGGAAATCCTCAGGCACAAGACCGAAGTCAAGAAGTTGTGGGATGAAAGGAGAACCATCAACCAGATGGGTGACCTGTTCCCAGACGCCAAGGCTGCTGTTCAGCAGTATGGCTTAAAGGAAACCAAGGCAGCCTACGACTATGTTAAGAGCAAGATCGCATTCTGGAAGGCTCAGGGTTATGACCTCCAGAAGATGGTCAGCAAATTTGAGTATGAGATCACCTATGTGGAGCAAATGAAAGCCCATCCCACATGGAAACTGGCTCAGGATGCCTATAAAAAGCAGTTACAGGTGGTCAAGGCAGAGTACCAGAAGACTCAGTACCTCTTGGAGAAAACAACCATTGAGGCATCTGTCAAGGATGCACTGGCATTTTCCAAGACCTCAGCCAGCCCAATGCTGCATGATCTGATCAACAATCTGGACAATTTGCTAAAAGCAGATGCCCCGATAAAGGACATCCAATTTGCAGCCAAGCAGGTCAATGCCAAATATGGTGCACTGAAGACCCTCAAGGATAAAAGGTCGGGAATGACAGCCCCCAAGCCCACAGGGACAACTGCTGCCTCAGGAACCAGCGATGTGGGCAATCCATCTGCCTACTCCAAGGCAAGAAAGGATGCTGCAGCATGGTCGGACAATGAAAGAGTGTCAGACAACAGGTTTAGACCGTCAGCAGAGAGGCATTATGCCAATGCCTCTAACAGTGAAAGGCTGGCTGGATATCACTACACAATGGGTAGTGGCAAATTCAACAGACCACTCAGGGGATATGCAGGTGACTGGAATCATAAAAAGCCAGGAGTAAGTCTCAACTATGAGGGGGCAGCCCATGAGATCACCAACCTAACCAGTTGGCTGGAAAGGAGCAGTGTGGACTTTGACTGCTGGCTGCAGAGGGGGATCGGATCGGATTCTCTTGGTGGGATGCTTGGTGATATAGATGTTCAGAGGATGTCGATATCTCAGCTTAATAAATTAATCGGCAAGGATTTCTATGACGATGCTTTCCTGTCCTGCTCCCCCACTAAGGGGTTCGGTTTCTCAGGTTCCGATGTCATTCTGAACATCTACTGCCCAAAAGGCACCAAGATGACCTATGCGGAGCCATGGAGCCATTATGGAGGCTACAGGGAGTACAAAACGAAGTGGGATGGCAAGCAGAAACAGAACACTATTCGATCAGAGCAGGAGGTGATCATCCAGAGAGGCACTACTGTCAGGATTGTCAAGATTGAAAAGAGGGGCAACAAGTTCTACATCGATGTTGAGGTGGTTGCCCAGAAATCGTTTTAAACCTTATTTTCAGAGTATAGTTTGAGGTACTTATCGGAGGGTGCCTCCTCAGCCTTATCGGGCAGGTGTTCCATGAGGATGTGGAACATGTACATCTTGAACAACTCCTCCTTATCCACTGGATCGGCAGCCAGAACCTGCTGGAGTTCCCCCTTATCATCGGTAGCGATATGCCCCCATGCCTCAAGGCTGAAATCCCCCATGTTGAACATTGCCTCAAAGTGAGACTCATAGTCCCAAAACATAAATTGTGGGTTCTGGTTGATGGCATTAAAGGGATTGGCTTTCTCCCCGTTAAAATACAGGTATGGCTTAAAGGACTGGCTCATGTGGCTCCGATTTTAGTTTCTGCAAAAGTAAATCGAAATATACAGGAATGCAAGTGCATTAATTCCCCCCCCCTGTGGCTGCAACACAGCCCCACTGTGCCGTTGATGGGTCAGGAGTGGGGCTTGGCGTTGTCTATAACTTTTTACCCCAAAAGAGGGGCTGGTGTGCCCCTGCTGATTACATTTGTTAATTCAATTATTCACTTAAAAATCAAATCCTATGAAAGAGAAAATCTTGGCACTACTGAAAGCAAAGGCTGCAGGGGTGGCAAATGAGGTTCTGACAGGGGTGGCTGCGTGGTTGGCTGCTACTGTGACAACGGATGAGGATGCTGCCACTGCTGTGGATGGTGTACTCCCACTCTTGACCACATTACAATCTGAGAATGACAGGAGGGTGACTGCCTTTCAGCAGGAAAACACCACCCTCAAGGATGAGATCACCAAACTCAAGGGGAAGACCCCCAAAAAGACTGATGACACTCCCCCTGATGATGTTCCAGCATGGGCACAATCCCTGATCGACACAAACAAGACCCTCCTTTCACAAATGGAGACTCTGAAAACTGAAAACATGGGCAAAGTGCACCAGCAGACCCTGATTGCCAAACTGAAAGAGGCAGAGGTGCCTGAGAAATTCTACACCCCAGCCATCAAGGGCAGGACATTCAAGGATGAAACTGAGATCACAGCATTCGCTGAGGAGATCAAAACTAATTATTCAGACTATGCTCAGGACTTGGCAGACCAAGGGCTGGGAAATGTCACAAGACCTGTACTATCTACCAAAACTGACAAGGATGGGCTGACAGAGGGGGTCAAGACTTATCTTGACACCAAATTTGGAGACCCTGCCAAAGCAGAGGTTGCTGGATTGGGAGGAAAGAAACTCTAATTGTTTAACTTTCAATTAATTTAACCATGCAAAATACAAGAGAAACTGAATCTGCTCTCCCTTTGCCGTTCCTGACAAAGTTGGAGGACTGGGTAGGTGGTATCTGCATTGACACATCAGAGATTGCTGATGGTGTCTTGCCTGCTGGAACACCAGTAGGAAAGGACACCAATGGGCTGTTCCATGTGATCAAGCAGGCTGTGATGCAGGCAAATGCCACCAACAGTGCAACTGCACTCAAGGTGGTCAAAGGACACACCCTCAAGGTAGGTGATTTCATCACTGATCTCCTTGCTGGGGCTGCCTATGCCATTGACTCCATCGTGACCACCAATGCCGACTATGACACCATCAATATCGGTACCACCCTTGGTGTTGCCCTGACTGCTGGTGATGTGATCTTTGAGGCTCTGGCAGAATCTGCCTCCGACTCAGTGTTCAAATACACCCCTGTGGGACTCACAGGTCATGCCATTGACATCGTTGCTGACAGCAATCCCATGGTGGACTGCATTATCAGGGGCACTGTCAACACCGCTGCTGCTGGAGCACCAGCATATTCTGCAAGCATCAAGGCTGCACTCCCTCATTTCATCTTTGTTTAACCCATTTCAATCAATAAGGAGATTTTAACATGAAAGCAACATTGATTCAGGGGTTTAATGAAAAAGGACTGCAAGCATTCCTCAACAAGATGACCCTCAATGAGTTCTACTTCCCGACTCTGTTCCCTTTTAAATTTACCCCCACTTTGACATGGAAAGCCCTTGCTGGAGAGCAGGGTGTGCCAGTGGCTGCCGATGTGATTGCCTTTGACTCAAGGGCTCCCAGAAAAACAAGGGAGATCGTGGAAAGGCTGCAGGGGGATATCCCCAAGATCGCCATCGGAAGGGACAAAACCGAATCCGAACTGAATGAGTATTTCCAACTGCTCAACTATGCCAACACCGTTGATGGGGGCACTGCCCTCCTTGACTGGGTATACAATGATGTGGAGTTCTGTTTCAAGGGTGTCAATGCCCGTCTGGAGTGGCTTGCTCTGCAGGCTGTTTCACAGGGTGTGGTCACCTTGAGCAAGACCAACAATGCAGGGATCGTCACTGAAACCGCAGTGGATTTTCTCATCCCCACAGCCAACAAGGGTGGAGTTGCCATTCCATGGTCAACCTCAGCAACTGCTGTACCCATCACCACCATCAAAGCCAAAGTGAAAGCAGCCAAGGCTGCTGGATATCCGATCAAATTCATCCTGATGAATCAGGACACTTTTGATGATTTTCTGACCTGCACACAGGTGATTGAGTTTGCTGCCACATGGCTGCAACTTGCCACCTCCACCTCCCTTGAGCCCAATCTTGAGGGAGTGAATGCAGCCATGGCAAGGGCTGGTCTGCCCCAGATTAAAGTGATTGACACCTATGTCAACATTGAGATCAATGGCACCAGAACCGCTGTGAATCCCTTTGCAGACAATGTGGCTGTGTTTGTGCCCGATCTGGTTCTGGGCAACACTTTCTATGCCCCTCTGGCTGATGATCAGGTGACTGAATCAGTAGCCATCAAGGCAAGGAGAGGTGCCACTCTGGTCAAGAAATTCTCCACTGAGGAGCCTCTCACTGAGAGCACTGTGGGGATGGCTAATGCATTCCCTGCTCTTGGAATGTCCAGCAGGATGTACCTGCTTGACACCAAGAATGCCACATGGCTCCTTGGAGTCTAATCTGACCAGCCATGACCATCAAGGAGTACATCATTGCCAAACTGGCTACCTTTGGGTACAGCATCTCCGATGAGGAGATCACTGCATTGGAGGCTGAAACAGGGGCTGACACCTCAGCCACCTACACTGCCTCCGATGCAACTGTGCTCAAAACCGCCATGATTGGCATCATTCCATTCTTGCTGGCAAGACCAAAAGTGACAGAGGGTGGGTACAGCGTGGAGTACAATCCTGCAGGGCTTGCAAAGTATTATGAAATACTCTGCATTGACCTTGGGATCGAAAACCCCATGGTGTCCAAACCCAAAATCAGAGATCATTCCAACAGATGGTAACTCAATACCCATATAAACTGGAAGAATTTCAAGTTGGTGACTCAGTTCTGGGCACCACAGGGGAGTTCTCTGAGGAGGTTGGAGCATGGGTAGAGGTTTCCAAATGCAGGGATGAGAGTTTTGTCAGTGGAGGGGGGAACAGAATCATCTCCGCCATAGATGGGCAGGCAGTCACATCCAGTTCTTTGATACAATTACCTCTGACCTGTCCCACCCTCAAGATTGGGGCAGTAGTCAGGGTGATGCATGGTGAGGAGGTCAGGCTTGAGGGTAAAATCATCAGGTTCCTGAGAGATCAACTACACTGCAGGGCATGGGTATAAAAGCAAATTTCACCCAAGGAGATGTTGCCCAGTACCTTGAAAAGAAAAGGGCACTAATAGAGGCAGCAATCATCAGAAACCTCCAGTATCTGGGGGAGCAGTGTGTGAATCAGGCAAGGAGCAATGGTGACTATATCGACCAGACTGGCAACCTCAGGAGCAGTGTGGGCTATGTTGTGGTGGTGAGAGGTCAGATTGTCCAGAACGATTTCCAAGTTGCCTCCTCTGGAGGTGATGTGGGGCTCTCAGAGGGCAAAAGTCTGGCTGAGAAACTGGCACAGCAGTACAAGAATGGGTATGCTTTGATCGTAGTTGCAGGCATGAATTATGCCCTCTATGTTGAGGCAAAACACCACAGGGATGTGCTCACCTCTGCCGAACAGTATGCACAGCAGAAACTGCCAATGATCATGGCTAAATTAGGAAAGAAGATCAAATGAAAACCACCTTTGACACCAATGCTTTTCTCTACCAACTGGTGACCTCCTGTATAGGAACCACCATGACAGGTGGGGTCTACAATATTGAAAGACCGCTGGACAGCAAACTGGAGGACATTGTGGTTGGAACCCTGCCCATTGGGGAGGAGCAGGTCGCTATCTGCAACATCAACATCTTTGCCCCCGACAAGGCTGTGAGCATATCAGGAAAGACTACTCTGGTGGCTGACATAAAGAGGCTCAAGGAACTGACAGAGATTGTGACTGAGGCACTTGACCAAGACACGGATCTGGCACAGAATTACCACTACAGAATCATCAATCAATCAATCATTGAGGAACCAGAAACGGATCAACACTTTGTGAATCTCAGGCTGGAACTCAGACTTTATTTTTAATCATTTCAACAATTTAGGAGGATATAATATGGCACTAATCACAATCGGACTTGCATCTGTGGAGGTGGCTGACATTCTGGGTGATGGTGGCACTGGTACAACCTTTGCTACCCTTGGCTACACCTATGAGAACACCTGTAAATTCACAGAGGCAGACCCTGAGGAAACCTCATTCTATGTAGAGGAGGTGGATGACCCCGTTGAGACCAGCACCAAGGCTGGTGACATCAAACTCAATTTCTCTATTGCCAACCCTGATGTGGACACCCTTGTGGCTGTTTTTGGTGGTACCAAGAATGGCAGCACATGGGAGGCTCCAGCCAGCAAGGCAGTCATTGAGAAATCCATCAAGATCACCCCCAAGAAAGGGTTGATTTTCACTGTTTGCAGGGCAAACATGGTAGCCAAACTCAATGCAGACTTCTCAAGAAAGGGCTTGTTCCTGATTGAGATTGCCTGCACAGTTCTGGCACCCACCAAGACTGCAGAGCCCAAGTTGACTGCTGTCCCTGTGGCATAGTCAAACCACTGTCAATGTAATTGGAGAAACCCTCTGCTGATCATCCAGCAGAGGGCAATTCTCCTCAAATTCATGTGAAATGGAGTCAACAGAACAGAAAGCAGTCAACACACTCCTCAGTCAGGGGGTCAAGTTTGAGATTGATGCAAGGGGGCTGGTCAGGATATTCAAGAAAAAGCACTCATTCATGCTCAGGCAGGCATACTTGGGGACACTACTCATGCTCTCAAAGTACTACCTCAAGGTGGGCTTTGATGAAAAGAAACTGGTGGATGACCCCCTTGGTGTCAGCAGGATGGAGATCACAAGAACTGCCAAGACACTGGCAATGATCGCAGCCATCGGCATCCTCAACAACAAGACCAAAATCAAGCTCTTTGCCAGACCATTTGCAAGGTGGCTCCTGTGGAGGCTCACCCCCAACAAACTCTATGAACTCAGCATGACCATTGTTGTGCTGAACAACACAGGGGATTTTATCAATTCTATCAGATTGATGTCAGCCTTGAGAGTGACAGCACCCAAGGAGGAGAATCTGAGTCCAGCAGATCAAGGGGGTTAAATAGCCCTTGGGGTACAGTAGGCTCTATTTGTTCACATTTCCATTGGCAGTTTGAATATGTCCTCTGGGGCATCACATGGGCAAACATCCAGATGATGCTTGCCGATATGCCCAGATATGACTACAAGAAAAAAGGGGACAAGGATGAAAAGGGAACTCTGGAGCCTAATCAGGTGAAGGGGTTCAACACTTTAAGTGAAATTGAAAAATACCTTGACTGATGAACACACAAGATGGCACCCTGAGTTTTGATGCTTGGATCAACAACAGCGATTTCAAGAGGCAGATTGATGAGATGACCCAGAAGGTCAGAGGGCTGGGAGATACTGCTGCCAAAGAGGGTGCTGGGATGGACACGACTTTTGCCAAGGTAGGTGCTGCAATGGGCACCTATTTTTCTGCCCAGATGTTGTGGAAGTTTGGCATGGCAGTTAAGGATGTCAGGGGGGAATTTGAGCAGATGGGAGTTGCCTTTGAGGTCATGCTGGGCTCCAAGGCAAAGGCAGACAAGTTGATGGGTGAGATCGTCACCCTTGCAGCAAGGACACCATTCACCCTTTCAGAGGTGGGTGGGGTCACCAAACAACTCCTTGCATTTGGAGAGGACTCTGCCACAGTGGTTGACACTGTGAGGAGGCTGGGGGATGTGGCAGCAGGAACTGGTACAGAGGTCAAAGGGCTGGGGCTTGCCTATGGTCAGGTGATGACCAAGGGCAAACTGCAGACTCAGGAGATGTACCAGATGGCAGAGAGGGGAGTCCCCATTGTGGGGGAACTGGCAGATATGTTTGAAGTGTCCAGCAAGGAAATAATGAAGATGGTGGAGTCTGGCTCAGTGGGATTCAAGGATGTCCAGCAAGCCATCATCAACATGACCTCAGAGGGAGGCAGATTCAACAACATGATGGAGAAACAGTCCAAGACGGTCACGGGGCTGTGGAGCAATATGACCGATGCTTGGGATGAGATGCTCAACTCCATCGGAGAGAGCAATGAGGGCATTATCAAGGGAGCCATTGTGGGGGTCACCGACATGGTCAAGAATTATGGGGTGCTTATTGATATCCTCAAGGTAGCCATTGTTGCCTTTGGAACCTACAAGGCAGCAGTGATGCTGACTGCAGCAGTGGAAAGGACAGCCACAATGGTCAAACTGGAGATGGCACTGGCTGAAAAGGGCATCACATTCTGGGAGGGGCTCCATGCTGTCATGCTTAGAAAGTTGACCATTGCTCAGGCTCTGTTCAACAAGACCATGCTTGCCAATCCTTATGCCCTAATTATTGCAGCCATTGCCACCCTGATCACCCTGCTGATTGTCTATGCCAACAGGGTGAGTGCAGCAGAGCAGGCAGAGCAGGAATTCTCAGACAGGCAGAAAGAGTTGGCTGACAAGGCACAGGAGCACAAAGATGCTGTGGAAAGCCTGATCAACACTGTCAATGATGAAACCAAGGCTGAAATTGACAGGGTGGTGGCTCTTGGGAAACTCAAGGAGATGTACCCCCAGATATTTGCCCAGTATGACATTGAGAACCTCAAACTGACGGATCTGATCAACCTCAAAAAGCAGATCGCTGAGATTGATGCTGGGGTGATGATTGAAACAAACAAGAATGATCTGGAAAAGGCAAAGGCAAGGGTGTCATTCCTTGAAAAAGCCATGGCACAGACTGAAACTCTGGGGGGAGAACTCTCATTCTGGAAATCCACTGGAATGACCAGAAACAACATTGAGAGTGAACTGGCAGCAGCCAGAATATTGCTGCAAAAGTTCCAAGGTCAGGTGCAGGAGGACAGAAACAACCTTGTCTATGCAGGGCTCAAGCAGTACACTGATGACCAACTGCAGGCAGAACTGGCAAACCACCAGAAACTCCTTGAGGCAATGAAAAAAGAGGGAGCCCCCACCACTGCAGATGTTCAGCAGGGGGTGTTCACAGGCACCTTTGATCAGGATGAGATCAAGAAACAGACTGAAGCCCTCCAGAATGAGTTGGACAAAAGGAATGTGGCTCAGTTCACCTACAATGAACTGCTGAAAAAGTATGAGGCAGAGAGGCTTGATGCCGAAAAGGAAAGGCAGAGAATCGTGTCCAATCCTGACAAACTGCCTGAGAAAGACCTGCTGGAGCAACTGGCAAAAGTAGATGCCAAGATCAAGCAGATCGCTGAGAAAGAGGAGGCTCTCAGGGGAGCCAAGCCCAAGGTTGAAAAGGTGGACACAGATGCTGATATGAAAGCCTTTGACAATGCCATCAAGTTCAAAAAATCTGAATATGAACTGTACTATCAATGGGTGACTGAGATGGGCAAGGAGAGTGCAGATCAGCAGTTTGCCGATCTCCTCACCAAGGGGGCAACCTTTGCTGCCTACATCCAGAGTGAAATTGACAGGCTGAAAGCCAAGGCAAACCTGACCCCTGCAGAGAAAGAGCAACTCAAGAAACTGGAGCAGGACATCCAGCCTGAGGCTGTGGACTACACCAAGGGTGCGGACATCACCACCTACACCCAGAAAGTGAATGAGCAGGCTGAGTCTTATGACAAACTCACCGACAAGATTGAGTACCTCAAGGGGGAACTGCTGACCATTGACCAGACCAGCAACACTGGGCTCCAGAAAAGGCTGGGGGTCATGGCAATGCTCCATGCAGCCCAGAAACAGTATGCTGAAGAGGAAAAGCAGAGGTACAAGCAACTCAAGGAGGACTACATGAGTGTGCAGCAGCAGATCATCAAGTCTACTGAGCAGACCAACAAAGATGTGGCTGAACTCAATAAGAATGGGGACACTGCTCAGGCAAAAGAAAGACAGAGGCAGGGGGATGAGCAGATCAAGACTCTCCAGCAGAGCCTCCTTGACCAGATGGGTCTACTGGATGTCTATGCAGGCACAGGCACTGATTTTATCATCAAAAAGATCAAGGATGTCATTCCTACATTCACTGACTTTTCAACCTTGACCAGAAAGCAGTTAGGGATTGTCAGGGACATGGTTGATGGCATTGAGATCACCCCTGACCAGTTTGCTGAATTGGAGGCTGCTGGCATTGATGTAGAGAAACTCAAGGTCATGCTGGTGGCTCTGAAAGCCCAGTTGGAAAAGGATATTGATCTCTCAGATTGGGAGAAACTCAGGGACACAGTTGGGGGTATTGCAAATGGCATGAAAAGCCTTGGCTCTGCCCTTGATGGGGTTGATGGTGCCCTTGGTGACATCGGCAGGACTGTGGGGCTGCTGGGCAATGCACTGGACACTGTGGTTGAATTGATGAAAGAAACAGCCACCACTGGTGACAAGATCAGTGCTGGAATGGCTGCTCTGAGTGATCTCATCAATATGGTCATCCAAAACTCACAAAGAAACAAGGAGATTCTGGAGCAGTGGGATGATGCTGTTGCCAGCACTGCAGGTGAAATGGCTCTGCTCAGGATTGAACTGCTGGAGTACCAGAGGGCTAACCTGTTCGGAGTGGAGAACCCATTCCAAGCAGCAGTGGATGGCTCAAAGCAATATGCAGAGGCTCTCCAGCAACTGCTTGAAATGGAGGATGCTCTGGGAAGTTCTCTGGTGCAAGTGGGCACGACCAAGGAGGTTGATTGGGGTGATGTTGGGGAGGGTGCTGTCACTGGGGCTGTGCTGGGGGCATCCATTGGATCAGCCATACCTGTGATCGGAACCGTCATCGGGGCTGCTGCAGGGGCTATTATTGGGGGTCTGGTGGGGCTGTTTGCAGGCAAGGATGTGGTGCCAGTGATGGCAACCCTCAAGGACACCTATGGAGAACTGTTTGATCCAGAAACCTATGAATTGAACCCCCAGATTCTGGCAGACTATGAGAAACTCAGTGATGAGGCAAAGAGGATGGTGGACAACTGGGAGCAGATTCAGCAGGCAGCAGAGGAGGCAAGACAGCAGATGGAGGACACATTTTCTGCTTTCACAGGCACCTTGGGCAATGACCTGAGGGACTCCCTTGTGGAGGCTTTCAGAAATGGCGATCTCTATAGTGCCATTGATGAGTTCCACACCAAGGTCACAGGGGTGCTGGAGGATATCATTGCCCAGATGATCTTCGGGACAATATTCCAGAAATACTTTGATGATCTGCAGGCAGGCATGATGGCATCCTTTGATGCTGGTGGTGATATGACCATAGTTGATGACCTGTTGACATTCATGGAGTCCTACACTGATGCCCTGCCAGCCTTTGATGCAGCCATGCAGGCAGCACAAGATGCCATGACTGCCTATGGCTACGACATTTTCAAGCCAACCACAGATGGAGCCCAAGATCAACTGGCAGCAGCCATCAAGGGGGTGACTGAGGAAACAGCCAACCTGATCGCTGGGCAGATGAATGCCATCAGGATAAATCAAGCCCAGAGCCTTGTGATTGTCAGGGAGCAGTTGCTGGTGCTCACATCCATCAATGGGTATGCATCCTATATTCTCAAAATCCATGATTTTCTCATCAGCCAGAAACAGGGCTCAACCCTGTCAGGCACTGGCATAAAAATATAGAGCCATGACCCTTGAATATACCTTCGGAACCACCACACTCTCCTCTCTGGGCATCAGGATATCTGAAAGCATCGGGCTGCTGGACATCCCAAAGATCAAGAACATCATGCTTGTTGATCTGCCCATGTATAATGGGGTCAAGATGCTGGACAGCACCCCCAAATTTGATGGGAGGGATATCCTGCTCCATGGATGGATGAAAGCAGCCTCTGCTGATCTATTCAACTCCAGTGTGCAGACCTTGACAGGATTGCTCACCTCAGGCATTCTCAGCCTCACTGTGAGTGGTTTCACCACCCCACTGGTATATACGGTCATCTGCGTGGATGGAGCCACTGTGGACAAGAAATGGAGGGCAGAGACCATGGTTGGAGAAATCACCATCAGGCTCAAAGAGGTCAATCAGGTACTCTGGATATCATGAGCCTAAAGAACACATATATTGTCAACAGGGATGGCACCAGCATGGTGATAGGCTCAGGATTGTATGCCAACTGCTACATTGAGAACCAAGAACTCACTGAGGAATATCAAGGTGCCAGCACCTACAGGGTCAAAATCCATGCAGACAGGGTGCTCCCTTTGTCCATTGGGGCAAGGGTGTTCCCTCAGGAAACCAATGGGGCTGGTGGGTTCATCATGCTGGCAAAGCCAGCCATGGAGATGATCACCTCTGAGCATTTCATCTATGACCTGACATTCATGGGGCTCACCCACCAACTGGAAACAGTGCTCCTGTTCAATCTGGATGCTGTGGGATGGGGCTGGGAGACAGCCTTTTCCTTGGTGGGGACAGGGCAGGATTTCATTGACCTCATTGTCAGGAACATGAACAGGACAGTCCCCACAGACTCCAATCTTGAAATCTGGCAGGCTGGCACTGTTGATGTCACTGGTACAACCCTAATCACCTTTGATGGTGACAATTGCCTGACTGCCCTCAAAAAGGTCAGTGAGGCATTTGGCATCCCCTATGAGGTACAAGGCAATGGAGGTTTCCATGAGTACTGGGTTTCAATCAGGCTGACAACAGTCAAGAAAAGGCACAACCATGTCTACAATGTGGGCAGCGGACTTTCCAAGTTCAAGACCAAGGGGGAGTCTGACAGGAAATTTGCCACCACCCTGTGCCCACTGGGCTCCAGCAAGAACATCCCCTATGACTACAGGGGAGGGCTCAAGAGGCTCCACTGTGGCAACCCCAGCCCCATCTACACTGAAACTGTCTTTGATGAGAACACTGAGTGGACATTCTCTCAGATTGAGGTGAATGACCCCACCACCACCACCTACCCATCCAGCCCAGACAATCCAGCCCATGGATCACTGTGTCTTGAGATTGCCAATCTGGAGGGGCATGGCATCAAGGGAACCAAAGTGGCATTCTACAAAGGAGTCTCAGGCATAGACTTGTCAGGAACCACCCTCAAGATGTGGGTTGGAACCAATGCCGTCTGGATTCCATACCCAACAGGCTATTTCACCATATATCTCTACAGGGAAGGCTCCCTGCAGGGTTCATTCATGGTGACTTGCTATATGTGGGAGATGTGGAAAAGCCTTGAGGAGTCCCCATACTGGAAAGAGATCAGCATCCCATCCTCCGCATTCCACTGCTCATTCGTTGAGGTGGATGAGGTGCAGATTCACTGTGGTGATTGGGGCTCTTTTTCTATCTTTGGAGGCACAGACACAGTGCTCAAATTTGACAATATCAGGTTTGAGGGGGGTGGAGAGCAGCAACTGGAGAACTTTATCTTCGGAACCACTTACACAGATGCCAATGGCAGGATTGAACTGGTGGTGATTAATGAGGACATCTTCCCCCAACTCAATGGCAAGATCACTGAGGTGTTCCCTGAGAGCCCCACCCAGTTTGTGGACACAGCCATGCCCTTTGACCTCAATGAAAAGGATGGGGATGGCAACACTATCTACCTCATCCCTGAGGTGACAGCCAAGGTTAATTTCACCAGTGGAAACCTGTCAGGATATTCTCTGGCAATCAACTGGTACAAGCATGATTTGAATAAGTTTGATCTGGTGCCCTACACTGAGGAGAGTGGAAACATCATCCCCTCAGTGGACAACCCAGCCTACAGCCTACAGGTTGGGGATGAGTACAATATCACAGAAATCCTGCCCCCACAGGCATATATTGATGATGCTGAACAGAGGCTCTATGCTTGGGCTCTGGAGCAATATGAGAAATATGTCCAGCCCAATGAACTGGCAGATATTGAGATCGACCATGTGTGGCTCTACTCAGCAGACCTCAGCGATCTGGAGTACTGCTATACGGATGATCCCACCCCACAGGCAGGCTACCTCCCTGATGGCTTTTTCAAGGCTGGTGATCTCATCCACATCCTGATTGATGGGGTCTATGACAGGGAGTTGATGGTGCAGAGTGTGGTGCAGGAAAGGGCACAGGACACAGTGACCACCTACAAACTGACCCTCTCCAGCAATGAGCCTATGAACATCACAGGCAAGATGATAATGAGCATCAGGGAACTCAACACCAAGATGGCAAAGGAACAGCAGAAACTGGGCAAATACTTTCACAAATGATCATTGGAAAAGAAACCATCACTGTCCTGCAGGAGAAACCCTCCAGCCCCCCAAGAGAGGGCTATATCTACCTGTACTCATACAACAATCTGCTGTGGTACATGGATTTTGAAGGCAATGAGTACTGCCTGCCCAGTGATGGGGGTGTCCTGATCTCCCAACTGCTCTCAGGCAGCGTCTACTGGGACTCAGGATATACTTTCAATGTGTCTGCCTGCCTTTACATGATCAGGGGAACCACCTACCACAGTGAGGCTGGTCAGATCACACTGGACAATTCTGACCCCAGCCTTGACAGGATCGATGTGATCTTTGTGGACACAGATGAAACCATCGGCAAGATCACTGGCACCCCCTCTGCCAATCCCCAGAAACCCATGGTGAACCCTGCCAGCCAGTTGGAACTAACCTATGTCTACATCACTGCAGGCTCCACAAGCCCCTCCATCCTCACAGAACAGATCTATCAGGAGAATGTTGAATGGGCAACCTCATGGGACAGTGAGGTGGGTGGTCTGGTCGACTTTGAGAGCATCATCTCTCCTTTTGCTGGCACCTACTGCATCAGGGCAAGTGTAGACCCAGCCAACCCCAATCCAAATCTGGATGGGGTGGACATCTATTTTGACAGCCCCAGCACCTACGACATCACAGGAGCCATCTTTGTGATGATGATCAAGACCAGCAAAAGGTGGCTCAGTACTACTGGAGGGCTGTGCTACCTGTCCCTGAGGCTCTATAATGGAGCCACCCTGATCTCCCAGACCCCTGTGGTGATCAAGGATGGGAAATATGGCTTTGACAGCAGGGTGATCACATGGCAGGCAATTGTGGTACCCATTGCTGACTTTGGAGCCAGTTCCATGACCATTGACCAGTTGAACATCCATTTCAATGGCAAGTGGGCTGACAAGGGTGTGAACATTGACTTTGACTGCATCTTTTTCCAAGGTGGAGTTCCCCAGCCCACAGGGCACCAGAGGCTCCACAGGATGAACAGCCCCAAAGACCATCAGGCTGCAGATGCTGCAGACAAGGATAAATATGTCCACAGCAATGCCATCACAGGAGAATGGGAACTGGTGAGCCTTGAGGTGGGCACTGGAGGGGGAACGGGCATCTCATCAGTCTTGGTGGAGCCCACCACATTTGAGGAGATTGAGGAATTGTCATTTGAGGACTCAGGGGGGGGAACCTCTCTGGTGACCATCCTGAGAAAACCAACCCAGATAGTGGATGGTGGAGTGCTGACGGTGGTCAGTGAAGAGAGCAGGGAATATACTGTGTCTGCCTCTAAATATTATATCAACGGAGCCTATTTTGAGGCTTTAGGTGCTGGCGTGGTTCTGGATGCACCTAATGCCCATCTCCCAAGGATTGACCTCATAGTGCTCAACACAAGCCCTGCTGTGGGCAAGATTACGGGAACCCCAGCAGCCAATCCAGTGAAACCTGCCTTGGATGACTCCACAGAGGTGCTGGTGGCTGAAATTATCGTCTTTCCTGTTCTGGGAGAACTGCTGATTTTGACAGGGGATGTCATAGGCACTGGTTATGTGGGGACATCCATTGAAACCACAGTGGAGAATGTCACCCTTGACAATGCCCTCACTGGGAGTGACCACTCCAGCAGTGGCATCAAGACCACATTCACAGCCAATGAGAATCAGGCATTTGGGGATGTGGTCAGGATCAATTCCTCAGGCAAGGCACAACTTGCCAAGGCTGATGTCATTGGCAATGCCACAGTGGTGGCAATGCTGGTGGATGCCACAGTGCTGGCAAATGGCACAGGCACCTATCTCCTGCTGGGCTTTGCCAGAGATGACACATGGAACTGGACTGTTGGGGGCTGGATATTCCTCTCCCTGATAGGCACCACTTTGGACACTTTAACCCAGACCAACCCTGCAGACATCCCCTGTGCTGAGGGGAATGTAATCCAGTTGATTGGGGTGGCAAGGTCTGCAGACTCCATATATTTTCACCCACAACTTGCACAAATTGAATATAAGGAATAATGCCATCGATATTTTATCTTGACCATGACTTAGGCAATGATGCCACCACCAACACACCTCTGGGCTGGTGGAGTGTTCCATTCACTGGGGGGACACAGCCAGCCCCTGTGGTGGATGAGCAAGTGACAGGAGCAACATCAGGCAGCACTGCAAAAATATCCTATATCACCCTGACCAGTGGGTCATGGGCAGCAGGGTCAGCAGCAGGAACCATGTATTTCTATGGCAAGAGTGCAGCCTTTGCTGCAGAACAGGTGAACTGTGCTGGTGGTGGTCATTTCCACATAGCAGCAGATTTCACATATTGTGCATGGCAATCATTCAAGTTGGGTTCCACTGTAGCCAGAATTGCTGCTGGAGATACCATCAGGGTGGCAAAGAATGGCACAGCCCCAAGAATTCTGGATGGAGCCACAGGCAAAGCCACATGGGTGAGCCTGCAGCAGTACATCACACTGGATGCAGCCCAGACCTTAAACATTGATATGTGTGAAACAGCATGGACAAAGAACCCATCTGGTGACACTACTGTGACAAGGACTGCCAAGGCTACAGATGCCAAAGAGGGGGCATACTGCATGAAAATACAACTGGATGCCTCCCCACAAACCAGCATCATGCAGGCATATTATGCCACAGGCACCCTGTCAGGTGCAACTTTGAATGGATATTCAAAACTGTCATTCTGGCTCAAAAACAGTGGGGCAGTCATAGCCAACAACTGGTACATTGCCTTATGTTCAGACACAGCAGGGGCAACACCCATTGATGTGTTCCCTATTCCACCAATTCCATCTATCAGTTCATGGGTTCCATTGACCATTGCCAGATGTGCTCCAGCGACCTTTGTGCAGGGAGGAAATTTGGGAGGGAACACCAGCACAGATGTCAAAAGTATAGCAATCTACACAGGCTCTGATGTGACAGGTCAGGCATCAAAATATGTCTACATTGACAATTTCATAGGATGCACCACCAATGGGCTGAACTTGCAGAGCCTCATCTCAAAGGACTCAGCAGAGAAATCAACAGCCAGTGGGGATGGATGGTATCCAATCCAATCCATCAATGGCACAACAGTCTACCTTGATGGGGACACCAACACCAAATCTCAGGCAGGAAGGGGCTACTATTCTTTGACTGCAACAGAGAATGTGAACACTTATACCAGAGAAACATTCAAATGTGCTATGGCTTCTTCTTCCACCACCACAAACAATGACACCCCTGTGGAGGATGGCACCATCACTGCTCCCATTCTCTACATAGGGGGCTGGAACCCCATGACCAATCTGCAAGATGGGGACACATGGCTGGATGGGTTGAATTCTAATGGATATGGCATTCAAATACTGAATGTGGACTATACAGAGATGTGGCACTTTTCCATTGTCAGGAGAAACTATGCTTGGGCGTTGAGTTCTCATTTCTCCGCTATCAAGGAAACATTCAACTGTGTTGGGAACAGTTATGCCATTTATACACAAAATAGTGGGTCTTGCTACATTGAAAACGCCATCAACATTAATAACAATAGTTATGGTTTTTATTTGTCGGGGGATAATTTGACTATTGAATCTGTTTCAATTAAGAATTGCACCTATTATGGCATTTATTCCACATCAGGAGGAAGAATAAGAATATTTTCAGGGGTGTTTTGCAATAATGGAAAAGCACTGGTCACATCCTCATTGATGAAAGTTTTGAACTGGTTCAGCAGGGCAAATGGTGCTGCCTTTACTGTTGGACAGGAAACAGAGTTCACTATATCGCACTGTGATGATTCTGGAGATACTGTCAGGGTAGATACTGGGAATTATGGGAATCAAGGGAGGGTGCTTATCAATAAGAATGCCTCTGGGTTTTCTGAAAGTTTGAGAAGTTATGGCAAGATTTCATCCCAAAATGCTACAGCAGGAGGCACTGGTTTGGAATGGCTATTTCAGAATGATACTTATGCAAGGGCGGCTGACAATCCACTGAGGATGGTGATTGGCAGGGTTTATTGCAATGCTGGAAAAACCACAACCATAGGGGTGTATTTTGTAAAGAGCCATGCAACACAAGTTTCTGCATTTCTATTGTGTGAAAGAGGGCAGTTGACAGGGCTGACTACTGACATAAGAACAAACTGTCCAGATGATACTAACAGGAACCTTGTCCAGATTTCCATTGTGAACCCAACAGAAAGTGGGGTGGTGGAGATTGAGGCAGGGATGTATGGGGGAATATCAGAAACTCTCATAGTAGATGGAACTATAGCCCTAACAGAATCATAAAATGGCACTGAAAAACAGAACTGACTTTTTGAGTATGGACTACTGCTACTGTGGCGAGCCTTTTGTGTGGGTCACAGCAAATCCAGCAGATGACCTCTCAGGAATGGATATGTGCTACAAAGGTGAGCCTTTTGTGGCAAATGGGGGAGTGCCAGCATATATCAAGGTGATCAGGGTGTCATGGAGCCATGTCAATAAGTTTTTGGGGGTCAATTCAAATAAAAGCAATAAAATTGTAGGAGTTTCAACAACATAATTAACAATGAAAACTATGAAAAATGAAAAGGGGTTTTGGTATGTAATTATGATCGCTTGCATCCCAGTAGTGGTGGGCACTTTGCTCAGTATATTTATATCAAAGTCAACCACTGTCAATGCTATTGCCACCTCTATAGAGGTGATCACAGAGAGGGTCAACAATAATAAAGAACTTGTCTTGAGTCTGCTGGCAGAAACAGAAAAGAGGAGAACAGAGCAATACCAGTATCTCTGCAAAGAAACAGAGGAGATCAAGGAACAACTCAAGCAGAAAAAGAACCTCACAATGGCTGGCAATGAGATGGAGATAAGTCTTGATGCTTTCATGCTTTCTACAAGGGGGTGCCACCAGAGCCAATGGATAGACACCCTGCAGAAATACTTGGAGGTGAATGACTCCCTGTACTCTGCAATCTGTATGAACCTACAAACCATATCAGACAATCTACCACCAACAATGTATTCCAGCACAACCCTAAATTCACAATAATATGGCAACAGAAACCTACAAAATCTATGGCTACCTGAGTGGTGGTCGCAGAACCATCAGAGAATCAGGAACCCACAATGTTCTCTATGGTCTTGGCAAGCCTGTCAGGACTCCAGAATATCTGAGAATAGTCAAGGATGGTGTGATCTTATCGGGAGAGGAAACCAAGGCAGAACTGAAACTCCCAAAGTGGGGCAATGGCTCCCAGACTATGGAGGAAATTCTGCCAGTTCTCCCAGCCAAGGTACCAGAAACCCTACCTGCACCATTCTTTCAGTGGATGCCCTATGACCCCACCAACCCACCAACTCAAGACCCCTTTGAAATCTGGGCAGGACAGACAGGCAATGCCATGTACTGGGAACTGGAAGGGATTCAGGTGGGTAAATATTTCCAGGGAGCAGGGAACTCAGTCCACATCAAGGATGCTGAGGGCAACCTGACAGTGTGGAATATCCTTGATGTCAAGAGGTACAGGAGAATGAATCAACTATACCAGCCTGTTGTGATACCCAACCCTCAGTTCCCCATTGTGGAGGCTGAGAGGGCAGAAAAGAAAGCCCAGTTTGAGGCAATCCTCAGAGCCATCCTGACCCCCATAGGACACTACCAGTTCAGAGGGTTCCCCACAGGGGATGACCCAAGGAGGACAGATCCCACCAAGTTTGGTTATGGCTGGAGCATCAATGATGTTGATATCCCCAATGACCCTGCCCACAGGCTGGCAATCCCAGCATGGGGATTCAAGTTTCTGGAGGCACCCATGAGAAACCCTGAGAATGTCACAACAAACTACAGGAACAGCACCACAGGGGTGAGGTACACCAAGGTGATTGACCACTATGAGCAGATCATGGCATCAGGACTAAGGGCTGCACTGGATGTGTCCCCATTTGAAAGCAGGATGAATGCCCTGCTGCACCTGTAGAAGGGGGGGCAGATGATCAAATTTGACCTCTATATCACCATCTCAAGGTTCATGGCACTCCTGATGGTAGTCCTTGGATTCATCCTGAGTTGGTTCCAGAAAGATCAGGCAGCGTTCATCACTGCCTGCACTGCCTCTGGGGTGGTCATTGCCATCAAGACAGGCATCCAAGCCTATGGGGCAAACAGAACAGGGACATCAAGCACCACCACTGAAACCACCTCTAAAACAGAGGAGTTAACCACTTAAAACACAAGCCTATGAAAGCAAAATTAATTAAAGCAGCCATGGCTATTGTCATGCTGCTGGTGATTCTGGGGCTGATCTACAACAACCACCAGATCAAGAAAGAACTTAGGCAGGCACAGGAACTGGCTGCTGCAGACTCCACTCAGTATTTCAAGACCAAAGTCAACAGCCTTGGACAGACTGTCTCCACCCAAGATCAGACCATTGCCACCATGGACAATGCCATTGCACTGGGGCTGATCAGGGAGTCAGAACTCAAAGCCAACAACCTCAGATTGGTGACATCCAATGTTAGGCTCACAGAGCAACTCACAGCAGCAGGATTGGCTGGGGAGTATGACAAGCCCCCAGTCATTGTTTATCTCCCTGCTGAGAATGGCAGGAAAACACCCTGCCTGACCCTGCCCACATCCTTTGGGTACCATGACACATGGCTCTCCATCAAGACCTCCATAGACACCCTTGGCAAGGCTGTCTATGACAGCATTTCTGTGATCAGCAAACCCAGTGTCTGGGTGGGCATAGAAAAGACAGGGCTGTTCAAGAAGGACAAGCCAGTGGTGGTCTACACCAATGAGAACCCCTATTTCACCACCACAGCCATGACCAATGTGGTCATCTCTGACAAGAAAAAGTGGTACAAGACCAGAGGCTTTGCTCTGGGGGTGGGTGCCCTTGGTGGGATAATTGGAACCACCCTCCTGTTGAAGTGACAAGTGGGGGTGTCTCATGGGCTGAAATATGTCAAATTTGCCCCAAAACAGGCTCACAGTGCCCCGATCATCCTAAAGTGGGACTTGCATACCTTTGAACGATACAAGGCATAAAAAAAGCCACCCCATCCCTGAGGTGGCTTAACACTTTTTATTAATTGAGAGGGATCAAAGACCCCCCCCTACTTATCGGTGATTGTCACTTTTGCTCCTATGGCATCAGCAACTTTTATCAGGAGATCAATTGAGCAGGAATGTTTTCCTTCCAGCATCCTGCTAATATTGGATGGCTTGAGCCCAACAGAGAATGCGATATCCACCTGCGTGATGCCCTTGTCCTGTGCCATCCTTTTCAACTGCTGGAGCAATTCGTGTCGTGCATCCATTGCCTACCCCTTTCTGGTCAGCAGTTCCCCAGCGATCTCCTGCATCTCTCTTGCCCTTCTGGGTTCTGCCTCCCTTGCCATTGCTGTGATGCCCTGAGAGAGTTTCCACAGGGTGGATTCCCCCTGCAGCCCATCCTCAGGTGAGTTCTTCATCATCAGGGTTTCGATGCCGTTGACATCAGCCTTGGTGAGCCTTGCTGCCTTCAGCATCTGGCGAAGTTCATCTGCAGGGTTGATCTCAATGGAGGCTGCTTTCTGTATCTGGTCGATCTTCTCCATGATTGCCTCCCTGCTCAGGAGCCCCTTGGCGATATCCTGAATGGCACTGGCTTGCGTGTCAGTGTCTTTCCTGTAGGTCTCCTCCGAAAGGTACAGGTTCTCAGGCAGACGGGCACCCAGATGGATCTGGTTCATCACTGAGTTGGTGACCATGCCGTTGAGGCAGGCTCCCTGCATGAAGAAGGCTCTCAGGTCAAGGGCTCCTTCGCCATAGTCTGAGGAGGATATCCTTGCCCCAAAGGCAATGGAGACGATCCCGTTCTTGCTGGTGGGGATGTCAACAGGCTCAGGAATAAGAGCCTCCACCCAGAGTTTGGAGTCATCCATAAAGCCATCAGCGATGGTGGCTCCCATCTGGACAATCATCTCAATGAAAGCCTGCAGGATGGTCTGGCTGTTGAGCCTGCGATAATGGTCGGACAAGATGCCCCTGACTTCAGTGCCCACCGTTCTGATCAGGGCTCTTTCCTTGGGAGTCCACAAAAGGTGGTCGTTGAGGGTCTTTGCCACCAGAGCCTTGTGCTCCTCATCCCCCTGTGAGAGGTTCCAGAGATATCCGCTGGGGATGTTCATCTTGGCAGCCAACTGGGTGAGAGCCAGTTTGGAGATGGTATACCTGCCTGTGGGGATGTGCATGAGCAGCCTGTCCTCCATTTCGTGGGCATCAAAGACCATGATGGGGGTCTCCCCCTTCTGTCTGTGCTCTACCCCGATGGGGGCAATGTAGTCCTGTGCGACCTTGCCCTCATCCACCAGCCTCTGGATGGCAGCCATGGCATTGTTGGAGCCATGGTTGATCCGCTGCCTGATCTTGTCCCTGAGAATCTGGTTGAGTCCTTCCTGCCTTGTCTGTTCGGGAGCAACGATGTGCATCAGGCTCCCAGTTTCTGTGAATTGTGTCATTGTAATTGGTGCAGAATTTATCCTGTTGCCTCCAGTCTTTTATGGTTAGAAAATATGGTTCAGACCATGCCCCCGAAGGGGCAGAGGGTTTCTGGGATTTACCTGTCATCGGTGAACCTTGTATGTGGCGAACCTTAGTGATACGGGCTGGGTTTCCAGCAGAGCCAAGACCCCAGCCAGCCAATCGGCATCTTCTTCCTTAAATCGGTCTTTGAACTCCGCTACGGTCAGGGTGGACTTTTCTTTCTCCCCATGGTACTGGCAAGTCAGAATGGTTTCATCTGGTAGCATCTTCCCCTCCTTTCATGATCTTGTGCCACAGGGTGGCGATCCGTTTCCAGAGGGTGGGTGTTGGTTCCTCATCCAAAGGTGCCACAGTGGGCTCTCCTTGGAACCAGAGCCTCTCAGGGTTCTGGACTATAGTGGTGTCCCCATTTACAACGATCTCTTCGCTGGGGGGCTGTAAAGCCATGCCAAGGAGGTCTTTCTCCCTGATCTGTGAGTTGAGAACCTTGTATTTGGGCTCCAGAGGCTGGTATGCCATGTCAAGGTATGCATCCCCGACCTGCCAGCCCCAGAGGGTGGTATAGTACTCATTGGAGTAGTGCACATTCCTTGAGGAGTCCCCTTCTGGGTCTTCCACTTGGTACCAGATATCAGGTCGGTAGGTGGTATCATCGGCAAAGATGTAAACAGGGATCGTGTCCTGCCTGTCCTGCCCAGCACACAGGCTGGAGATCAGGAGCAGAATTGCAGCCAGCCTTTTCATCGGATGCACTGGCATGGATCGGTGGAGGTCTCCAGCGTGTAGAACTGGATCGTCAGCAGGGTCACCTCTGTCACGAAGTCTGAGAACTGGGTGTCTGCAAACTGCTTGATTTCCTCATTGGTGTCCATCCTGCCAATGAACACCCTCTTGTGCTCACTCTCATGCCCCAGTTTATTGGTGGTGATGAAGGTCAGCACCGTAATGGTGGCATCCTGAGGTCTGCTGGGGATTTGCGTGGGGGCATCCCCCAAGGGTAGCCCTTCCACTATTTCATTGGTTGGTGCCATTTACGGGATCGCATTAAAGTCCTTAAAATCGGTGTCCGTGATCTGGTCTGCGATCTCCTGCTGGATATCCTCCTGCGTGGGTGGGTAGTCCTCCCTCACGGTGATATCGCAAGGGTTCTTTTCCAGCCCCATGTAGACCTTGATGGCAGTAGCCCTGATCTTGAGGAACTGGTGGCTGGGGAACAGGGAATCAACCCATGGCTTTACCTCCTGTATGAGCAGGAGTCCTAAGAATCTCCTCTTGGTTCTTTTGACCAGCGGAGGGGTGTCGCTGTCGGGATCGGACTTTTTGTAAGTCAGTTCAATGCTCACCTCTGTGATGGCATTGTCTTCGTACCTTTTTTCTGGGCAGGGTACCTCTACTGCCTCAACTTCTGGAGTGTTCATTTTATTATTGGAGTTTGTTTCCAGCCCCCCAGAGGAGGCTGTCATCACAATTTGCGGAGACTTTGAACTCCTCCATTTATAAGGCTTTAAACATGGCGATCTTAGCCTTGAGGTCTTTCACAAAGATCATGAGGTCTGCGTCATTGGGGTGCTTAAAAGCCTGCCAAAGTTTCTGGATGTTGTATTGGCTGCAGCCTCCCACCTCCCTGTCCACCCACTGGCAGAACTCAAACAACTCCTTTGCCTCATCGATGTAGAGGGATTCCACAACCATGTGGTACCCCTCCTCCATGCTGCCTGTGGTCTTTGCCCCCATCAGGAGCAGAGCCACATTGCGTTCCGATAGTATCCTCATGACTATAAGGTCTGGACAAATTCTTTCAGGGCTGCCTTGTAGACAATCCTCTCCTCTTTCTCCACCTCCTCCAGTTCCTCATAGAGGTCTTTGTCAAAGAT
>Ga0172381_10000651_pt1 | contig 41999 bp, 61 predicted proteins | sample Leawel6488metaG_FD_119754 | JGI IMG/M metagenome (GOLD analysis project Ga0172381, IMG submission 119754) | Leachate microbial communities from a municipal landfill in Southern Ontario, Canada - Leachate well 64-88 metaG | ecosystem: Engineered > Solid waste > Landfill > Unclassified | place... | reverse complement strand
CCCTTTGGTTACTACGTCTGCATGAAATTTGTTATCTGAAGTCTTATCTGCGGATATAAGAATAAAATTCTCCATGTTACTTTAGTTTAGACAAACAATTTCTCAATAAAATCTGATTATATGTGTCTGGTTGATAGTGAATTGTATCTGTTTGTGGATACTGTGGCTGCGTAGCGATAAGTGATATCGCCAATGCGCCAATAATGATTCCGATGATTAAAGAGATTATAATTTTCATACCCATTTTGTTGTAATGATAACAAATACAAGAATTATCAATAAAAAGTTGATAAAAAAACGCACTACTTTATTTTTTTGTTTCATGTGTTTTCTCTCCAACATTAAACAGTGCTAAAAAAAATGCGAATAGTCCTGTTAAAAATAACTCGTAAGAAATTTGTTTAATCCAAATTGCACTAAACCAACTAACTACCCATATCCAAAAACATATATCAAAAAAATCAAGTTTCATTTTAGTCTCCGTTCTTCTGGTAACGGTGTTTTACAATCTTCTTCATATCCATATACCGCGCACACATGACGATTATATTCTTTCATGTCTGGTTCTCTCCACTTCCAGAATAAAATCATTGTGAAAATTATCATTGAAACAAAAAATATCTTTTTCATATAAATATATTCTACCAACTTGTTGGTTATATGTCAATAGGCAATTATTCCTTGATTTTAGCCTTCAAAAAGTCAATTAACTTCTCCATATGTTTTCTATAGTAATCATTGAAATCAAGACTTTCATTATCCTGTTTCCAAAGAATGAATAGTACACTTCTCATTCGTTGCGATGGGCTTTTTTGGTCAATATCAGACTCAATTTTATATTCTTCTACATCTTTTTCGTCAAGTGGAGTAATAACCATGTTGACATTGATGCCTTGCAACTCCATAAACAATGCCTTTTCCTGCACTGGAAGCTCTGGGGTCGTAAACGTCACACCAAGACTTCTATCCTTTCGTGAACGGATGCCTTCGATAATTGCGGGAGTAGATATAGATTTCATGTTTTGTTAGTAAAATATTTTTTTATAAGAAATTGTTTTGGATGCGTTGTTTGTTTAATTTCATCCTCTGTCAATTTTGTTCCTTCCAAATACGAGACTTTATATTTTGTCCTTAATCCAAGACCAGCGCGATTGATAACTACATCAAATTCCTGTGGGTCTTTTTTATGTTCCTGTGCCATTTTACAGATAGCATCACCAATCATCGCGCCAACATCAAGAATTTTTACTTCTTTCGTCTTTCGAATATAGGCAATCCAAATCCATTTCAATTTCGGTTCGTTTCCTTTTAAACATTGTTCGCAGTCTGGAGTCTCGGTACAATCGCCAAGAGGAATATATCCTGATGCGGTTTTCATGCCATGTTTCTTTACCATACCACCAGAGCTGATGATGCGAAGTATGGTGTCTCCTTGCTCAAAATGAGTGAAGTCAGTTGGTTTTTTATAGTTTGTGTAATCAATTTTGTGCATATTATCCTTTCAAAAATTCAGGGTTTTCGTATATGTTACCCATTACGGTAGCTTGTGGTATTCCTGCATGATGAATATAGTGAATATCTGATGAGTACCCATTATTTCCTCTTGCTGACATAAGACAAAAAGCACCATCAATAAAATCAACCTTTTGCAATCCAGCCCAGCTATCCAATTTCAAAATATCCCCCTCGTATATTTCTTTCCCGTTTTTATCTTTTAGACCTATGTATTGCATCAATTCAACTTCGTCTTCCCAATTTCCATCATCACTGCCTTTTGGACAGACCCATGTATTTTGTATAAGTCCATCAATGTCATTCACCTGATACATTCTTTTTCTTTTTTTATCCCACGCTCTGAACTTGATTTCTCTCATAATTTACTCCCAATAAGTAAGGCCATCATCACATTTATATCCATTTTTTCCAGGTATATATACTGTTCCAAAATGCATATTTCCATCACCGTCAAATGTAGTAGAAATTCCATTACTACCCGCCACTTGACCAATTTTTTGGCAATGTAAATTTAACCATTCATTTCTTTTGACAATTCCATACACACATAAAACTGAAATTAATATAACAAGTATTCCAACTCCAAAGCATCCGATATTGTCTTTTAGGTCATCTATGGTCATACTTTTATCTCCTCAATAAGTTTTAGTGTTTCTGGATAGACTGCAATCTCTGGAGGAACGGGTATCTGTCCACCATGTAATGTCAAATACGTCTTGTAAATGTTCATAAAATCCTCAATTTTGTATTCTGTAACCTCTCGGAACTCCCATCCTTTGCCAGTCTCCTTTAGTTTTCCCTCTTTGGGGTCGCCAGTTCCCTTGTGTGTTGTTCCGAACCTTGCAATGGCCACTCTATCTATTTTCTTACCATAAGACTCTTCATAGGCAACCTGGTACGCCAGAATTTGTAACTGATGAGAGAAGTGGATAGCATTTGACGTTTTAAAATCAATAAGCCAGCGTTGACCGTTTATCATGCCAACAAAATCAAGTGTTCCTGCATATTTATATTTTGCTGAAGCAATTGGTTGTTCTGCATCAAATTCTGTTGGTTTGTAATAAGAAAACCAATCTTTGAATGCCATGAGACAATCCTTTTCTTTCTTTGTAGGATAGTCAGTCAATAGATTTAATTCCTGCGCGAGCAAGAGTCGTTCAAACGCATCATGCATCTTTGAACCAAAATCTCCCGCCTGATTAAATAGTGCATCTGCTTCTTCTTTTGTATTCTGTTGCCAAAATAGTTTTAAACCGTATGGAGTAGGAGCTGCTTCACCAAGAATTGATGTTACCCCTGGAAGAAACTCTCCATTGAGGAAATAATAATGAGAAATGTCTGTCTCAAATCGTACAAGTTCACCGATATTGAGTTTATATGTCTTTCCGTTTGATTTAATTGCTTCTAGGTCTATCATAAGAATTTACTCCTTTCGTTACTTCTTCCAATTGGTCACATACACAAATTTGTTCTCCGCACTTTAAACAATTTCCTTCTTCATCAACTTCTTCTTGTGATTCGAAGTTCTCTGGATGATACATTCGTTCAATTGTTTGGTCGTAGTTTTGAATCATAGTTAAAAAAGTAAATGTTTGTGTTTGCATCCGACAATATAGCATCTAAAATAACTCGCTCCAACTTTATGTGTACCGTTACATTTGTTTCCAAGAATTTCTCCAATAATACTTTGATATGTTTCTGATTTTTGGTCTACTTTAAGTCCAGCTCTTCCCCATAGATAAACTGTTTCAAATAATTCTTTGATTGCCTTTTTTTGTTGAATGGTCAGTTGTTTTTTTGTCATAATAACCGTACTATACAACCAACTTGTTGGTTTGTCAATAGGGGAAAATAGCTTCAATTTTGAGGAGTTTCAGAAGTTTGCTTATTTTTTCTTGCAGCAACACCTAATGCAGAAATACGTTTAAAATAGTCTTTTCCATGAGTTTTCAAAGTGGCCGTGCCACCAAGTCTTGCAAATTCCTGTATAGTCATTGGTTTTTTTTTCATATTATTTTATGTTTTTTATTGTGAACTATCTCACAAATTGTTGTTGGTGAAATAGAAAATCTTTTTGCTAAAATCCTTTGATATCCATAATAATTATTTGTTCTAAATAAAAATCTTATTTTCCTTACTTCTGCATTGGTTAATTTTGCCTGTCCATTTTTTTCTCCGAATGAATGTCTCTTTTTTTTAACCATGTCTCGTATATTCTCTTTTTGAGTTCCAAGTCTTAGATGTTCTGGATTCACACAACTTGGATTATCGCAAGAATGAATTACTAACATTCCTTCTGGTATTTTTCCTATATATATTTTATATGAAATCCTATGTGCTTTTACGTCTTTATATCTATTTCCAATAAGTCCATATCCAAACCTATTTTTTCTTCCTATCCATTCCCAACAAGTATCAGTTTTTTTAACAAATCTCCAAAATCTCTCTTTCAAAGACTTCATATTTTATATTATATCACACCAACTACTTGATGTCTAGTGGAGATGAAGGTTGTGAACCTTGTCCAAACATATCCTCTTGAAAAGTTTACGTTGCATATCCCCGATTCTAACGAACGCCACTTGTTTTTACGAAGCAAGAAACGAGTTTATTTGTTTACCCTCACACAAACGCTAAACTGACGGAAGGTGTGAAGGCTCGCTCAATCTGTCGCCAGATATTTGCAAGAGAGTCAATTATAGCTTTGACATTTAGCTTTTTAGCTATTAAGGTTGCTGTCCTACAACGAGTTTTCAAGATTCCATATCTGTCGAATCAATGCATCCCCGTAATGGTATTATATCACGTTTAAATTTTTGGGCTTGCCAATATATAATCTATTCTTATCTATTCTATTCTTATCTATGTCGTACTTTCTTCGTACACTGTTCGAACAAAATACAAACATTGGTTAATATGTGACTTTTAGCTTCTGAATTTTGATAATCTTGTTTAATGTATATGCAATTTTTCCATAATCAATAAATTCATGGATGTTCTGTCTCCGTTTCAAATCCCAATACTTTTCTTCTCCTATGATAGAAATAAAGAGTTCCCGTTGTTCTCTTGGATGAATAGTAAAATATTTTTCGCATTCCAAACAAAGACACAATGCGTTTTCAATAAGCCAACGGAGATGTAGAATGCCACGTGGGATGATATGTGACCATACAAGCGGGTTGAAATCGTCTATATGGTGAATACAGTGCGGGTTTTGACAATGGCCACGAGCGCGAACAACCGTACCAGCCAATCTATCAAGATACGCTTTTCTTGGAAGGAGATGTCGCATGGCCTATAGATAGTTTTCCACAATTCATAAAAAGGACTATAGTATTTTTTTGAAGCTAAAATTTGTTATTTTCAAAAAAATGTGGATATGTTATTTTGAAACACTTTCCGCTATCTTTTTACCGCCCTGATAAAATCCAGTAAATGAAACAGCGATTTCTATAGCCACTTTAATTCTATTGGCCAATTCATTTGCTAGTTCTGCTGGCACATAGCCAACACCAAAAGCAATAACTCCCATAAGAATTAATTTCGTTGTCGTATCAAGAGTCTTTCGAAAATATTTTTTAGCAACATAATCAATAATCCATACTGCGCCAAAAGAAAATAGTCCAACAGATGGTAATTGTGATATATCTATCATTTTACTCGCCTCCCTTCCTTCCAGTTTTCATATTTTTTATATAAAAAGAGTAAAAACAATTTTATAGAATTTTCGCGATAATATTTTATTGTCTTTCTCAAATGTGTATTCACCATTTCATATTGTAATATCAAAACTTTTAGCATTCTCCGTTCTTCCCGTGCCTTGTCCATCCAAAGATGAATCCTTGTTTTTAAATGCTTTTCTCGTTCTTTGGATTCAGACAATTCTTTCTGAAGAACTAATAATTTTTTACCCATATAAAATATCTTTGAGTTGTTGAAGTCTTACTTTCCAACCCTTTGAACCAATCCATGTCCACTTACTATTTATTATTGTGGTCAATCGTACAATTTTTGACTCATCTGATGTCTGACTAGGACTTGGTGACATCGAAGGACTTGCTGACCTACTAGGAGATGGTGACTCACTTGGAGAAGGAGACGATGATGAAGAACTAGATGGTGACGGTGACACAGACGAAGAAGGTGGTCGTTTATATCCATATTTTTTAAATGCATCCTCACTTCCAAAGAAAACATCTCCATCCACAGATGGTGAAGGAATACCAGGAACGGTTTGAAGACTTGTCCACTGTTGCATTGCTGCAAATTTCCACGCTCCTATTTCTGCGGTATTATCGTTTGGATTTCCAGTATATGAAGCAATCCATAGGCCATATCCAGCATCTACAATTGGTTTCCAGTCATAATTTTTAACCTGTGATTGATTTAAATAAATAAGAGGCTTTACACCAGTTTTTTCTTGCACTCTATCAAGAAACCTTTTGCACCAGGTAACAGCATCACCACTCCACGAAGGTTCATAATCTAACGTAAGCATTTCACCGTCTTTAATCTCTCCAAGGGCAGATAAAAACCAATCTGCTTCCTGTACTCCAGAATTTCCTAAATCAGGTCTAGCAAAATGATAATATCCCAAAAGAAGTTTTACTCTACGAGCTTCTGACTGATTGCGTTTGAATTTTGGGTCTACATACCCAACACCCTCTGTGGATTTGAACAATATGAAGTTTGAATTGTTCTTATAGACATCATAATTGATGTCACCTTGCCAGTTTGCTACATCATTTCCTAATATCATATATCCAGTTTAGCAACTTACTTGTTGGTTTTCAAGTTTTGAGTATCTTTGAGAGCTTTTCTTTCTATCTTTTCAAATTTTTCATGCAGTTTTTTATTTTCAGGAGTATATTTTTGTGTATATACTATTGATTTAACCAGTGCAAAAAGTAATAAAGCAATGGAATTGAAATAAGTCATAAATTCTGTTGTTATTGATGTATCAAACCCAAAAAAACGCAATAGAATAACTGCCATACCGAATGAATTGACAAGAAAAATAATTATTCCAGTAAAAAGTAATTCAAACCGAAGAATGCGAAGGCCATTCTTTACTTTCGCTTCTTTTATATAAAGTGGTATAAGAAATGCAAGAAAAACAACCGCAGTAATAACACGTATCACTACGTTTATAATAACAGATGCTTCATTGATTTCAAGTTGTAAATTAGTCATTTTAAACCTCTTTTTTTTCCACCTGTTGCTATTGCAATATGGTAAGTAACAGTTTCTAATTCTATACTTATTTGATTTAATTTATCATGAGTAGTCCTATTCAATTTATCCACTTTTCGTTTAATTCGAGTAATATCTTTATTCATTCCAGTTTTTATAGCAGTAGCCTCAACCTCTTTTTTTTGAAGTTGCTTTTCATTTTTATAGCTTCTTCCCATGAAACTACGGATAAATCCTATGAACGTATTCATGTTTTTCTCCAATTTGTAAGCAGTTGTTGAATGTTTTGAACAATCGTTAAAGTATTTTCTGCTGTTTTTGATGCTGCATTTGATAATAATGTATAAGCATCACGCGCTTCCTGTAAATCCTCAACTCTTTTGTTGGCTAAGTCTACCTTCTCATTATTCAATTTCTGATTTTCTTTGTAAAGAAAAAATATCACAAACAAGGAAGCTGCAAAAAGCAGATAGCCAAGACCCTGTTTAGATATTTGTTCTAGATATTCCATGTTATTTAATCTTGTTTAAAACATCGTCTTTTGAAATGCTTCCCTGTTTAAATTGAACAATGAGGGTCTGTGCATTCTTTTTACTGATTTTTTTTGCTTTGAGTGCTTTTGCAAGTGCGTTCTCAACTGGTGTATAACTAGACCATTGAGAAGTTGTAACAATTTTTAGATTCTTCTCATCATTTGAACCACCTAATTCAAGAGGAATGGTATGGTCAAGCTTCATTTGTGGATTATTAGCATTATTCTTCTTTTTGACCGCCTGTGACTCTCCTACGGGCATACGTTCGACAATAACCGTTCCATTGTCCACTCTTCGAATCTTTTGACCTGTGAATATACGATTAAATGCTGTCTCTGGGTCAGTTCCGATTGCTTCTGCATAGATACTGATTGATTTAATAAGACTGTCATTTGTTATCTTTTGACCCTCTGGAATAAAGTTGCTAAGTGAATTTGGAGCTACTGTGGAGCTTACTGAAAATCCAAGACCGTCAAGAATCATAGAACCAACAATAAATGAAGAGGATGGGTCTTTCATCAATTGATTAAATGTATTGATGGATAGGGGAGTCTGTTTAAATAATTCTGTTTGAAGGGTTACTGGCTCACCTGAATATGTTTTTCTTGTCCAAATATCCCGCAATATTCCCGCACTCGGAGATAGTTTTCCTTCAAAAAAACCTTCTAGTACATCAAGAGGTGTAGCGAGTCCATATTTTGTTCCAAGATTTGTATAATTTCCTGTACTACTCTTTGACCAAAATCCTAATTCTCCATCATGGTATGTTGGTGTCAATCGTGATGCAAGAGTCACTAATGAACCCATACCCCCTGTTATATCCGTCCAATGACCAAATAGCTTTATTTTACCGAAATTTGTGCTTCTTGGGTCTTCATCAACACTATTTTTATCAAATATTTTTGCTATGGTTAATATTCCAGCGACACTAGCGACAATCTTTGCAAGATTTAATGCAGCCTCTTTTTTCACTTCTTTACTTACTTTCGCGTCAAAAAGATGTGCGGTAAGAATGTCAAAATTTCCTTTTAAAAATTTAATGGAGAAAAACAATTTATTTGCTGCTGCCGATTGTTCTGCGGTCATTGCAATATTTCCACGACCTGTAAGAGAACTGATAAGATGACCCATACCCACCGCTTCATCAGTTTTTAGGGTATTTACACCCATTTTTTCCATCTTGGATATAAACATATCCGCTAAGTCAGCCCGCATTCGTAACGCTGCACCGTTGTAGGCCACTTCAGAGGCTTTAAATAGCCTTCCAAGCACTGGTATACGTTCTGGAAGTGATGATGGATATGCTTCCTCGGATAAAACGCTCAAACCATAGCCTCCAGCATTATATTTTCCGTTTAATGCATTCGGACGTGAATATATATCTGCTTTGATTGCATTCATGACCGCATCATCACCCGATGTATACCATTTTCCTTTAGCAAGCGATTGTTTTGCTATATCTTTCCATGAATTGATAAAACTTTTGACCCAAACAGTTGGATGAGTATAGAGAGTTTTTACTCCTTGTCGTCCAAAAAATGAGTTGTCCAAAGAAGCAACGATAGATTTCATTGTGCCAGGAACTTCAGAGACTAATTCTAAAATCTTTTTAACTGGCTGTTCTTTAAATGAAATGTGTTTTGACTGAAGTTTTAAACCGCCAAAGAAATTTTCGAGATTTACTTGTGCAGTTCCATACGCGAGTCTGTCTTCTTTATTTGGGAAAACTCCATCTTTATCAGCTTTTGTCCGTAAATCCTGTGATTTTTTTGATAAATCAGCAAGAGTTTTTGCTTCATCTTCAGTTATTTCAACACCAAGACGTTTTGAGGCTAAATCTTCAAGAAATTTCTGCTCTTCTTTCGGGTCTAACACATTTTGTAGCTTCTCAATGCGTGAAATAATATCCCGCTTTGCTTGCGGTGTAATGCCAGATACCTTTTTAGCCCATGCAATATATCCAGCCTGTTTATTTTTCAGAAGTATTTTGCTTTCAAACAACGAATTGACCTCAATAGCGTTTTCTTTTCCAACAAGTTTTTCAAGATATGCCCGTCTTTCTTTGCTCGACATTTCAGCTAATTTTTCAGGATTAACCTCACCAGATTTTAAGGCTTTCAAAAACTTTTCAACAAACTGCTTGGTCAAACAAAATGTACTCATATCTATATTCTAGCACTCAATACTTTTGATAAATGAACTCCAATCTTCTTTTTTAGGCGCTTTGGATTTTGTTTCCGTCTTTATTTTCTCTACTTCCAGTTGTATCGCTCTATTTACTTTTTTACCAGTTTTACTTTGTACTGCCTGTTCACGCAATTTTCTCAATTCTTGTAGTTTCAACGTAAGACTATCTGGTTGACGCTCTGCTGCCAAACGAAGCTCTTGGGCTGCTGCTGATGTCTCGGAAACCAGTGGAGAATTAGCAAGCTCATACGCAAGTTTTGCATCACCAGTTTCTTTGATATATTCTTCTGCTGCGGTTATAAGCGATGTTCCGCGTAACCCCGTAGGAAGTGGCTCAATTCCACGAATAACCTTACTGGCTTTTTCGTAGTCCTTCATAAGCGCAGATGCTTTTTGTGATTGGTCTTTAATAGTTATCTTGTCATATCCAGCTAAACCCTCAAATCCTTTGGTAAGTTTCTGCTCGATGGCTTTTTGTTCAATACTTTTTGCTATTTTTGATGGTGTTTTTGGTTGTTCACCTGGATATTTTTGTTTAATATATTCATCCATAACAACAGTTTTTTTAGCTTCGGCTGCTTGTTCTGGTGTTGACCATTGTGTATGTTGGACTGGAACGACTTTAACACTATTGTCTGAAAGCCTCATTACTGCAACAGAATTATTTGGTGTTGTCTCTGTTACTTTTAAAACTGTGCCAGTGACCGTTTCATCAGTCTTTAATATTTTTGCGCTTAATGTATCTCCCTGTTTTGGCGTTATTTTGGTGACTTCTGGTTGTATCTCCCCATTTCCAAGCTGTTTTGGTTCTACCTTTGAAGTTTCTACTTTTGTGGTGTCAATTCCTAATTTACGTTGAATAAAATCAAATGCCTCTGCGTACTTCTGTTCAATAACATTTGCCCGTTTGAGAATATTATATGCATTGGTCAATTCTTTTCTTAATGCCATATTCTCTGGACTTGGATTACTGGTAAATGTATCTGGAATTTCTTTCATTTTCGCTTTAAATACTTCCGCTACTTTTTTCATTGAAGCATTCGGCTCAACTCCTAACACGGATTTCATCTGATTTATTTCAGTAGACTTGATATTTAATTGATTTAATTTTTTAGAAACAAATGGTTTGGCAATCATAGTGGCCATAAATGCTATGTCTATTGCTTGCGCCCATTTTGCATTGTCAGTAAATACTTCACCAATTCCTGGTTGTTCGTTAATTCCTTTCACTGGAGCAGTTACTATATCTTCCCATGAGACATCTTTTCCCTGTGCTTTTTGACGGAGTGTTTTTATTAAATTTGAAGCTGCTCCAAATGTTGGCGCTATCGGTTGAACACGCCAAAACGTATTCAATGCTTCCAATGCGTCATTTAAATATTCTTTTGGAGTTACTGGATTTCCTGTTACAGCGCGATAAAGAGTATATGCAGGAGATACCTTTCCAGCACCTTTTATAGTATTAACTGCTGATTTTAGCGTATCACTTACATATTGGACTGCTGGCTGACCTTGTTTTGATGTAGGAAGAAAATATTCTGATACTGGAGTTTGTTTTACTCGTTCAATTCCAGCAGAAATACCGCCTTTTGTAATGCTATTCAATTTTGAGGTGACATAATCAGCAATTTTGCTAAATAAAGATTTATTTTCCTGTTGTGAAACCGTTACAGATGGTGATGTAGTAGGAGTAGGCTGTGCTATTGGTGTTGTTTTTTTAGGAACAACATCAGGGAATGTTTGTTGCAGCAAATTAACAGTCTTCGTTACTTTTGTTTGCTTTGAAGACCCAAGTGCATCGGTGTCGGTAAATAAATTGACAACTGCCATACATATTAGGTTGTTTTAGCTCTTATTTTCTCTGGTGTAAAATTCTGTTTGATATAGTCAAATGCACCAGGGAAAGATTTTATCAAAAGAAGATATAGGTCTTCTGGTGATATTTTTGCCTGATACCCTTCATCACTTACATAGGAATTTACCGTTGAATCAACAGACCCTTGTTGGTCTTTTTGTGATAAATCTGTAGTATCTCCAGATGCGCTACTTGCTTTTGGTTTGCTTTTTCCTATGACATTATTACTGATAATATCTCCCGTTTGTGTATTGATGACCGCATATCCCTGGTTTGTTCCATCATCATAGGATACAACTTCCGTTTTGACATTCTTTGCTTTATTTGCATTGATAGCTGATTGTATGGCGCTTGTTGATAATCCAGTGGAGACAGCGATATTGGCAATATCTGTTCCGCTTGCTGTTTCTAAAGCACCTGAACTTAACAGACTATTAAATCTATCCAACGAGTCTTTTGCAGCCTGTGAGTTAATATCATATTGTTTTGTAGCAATATTTATTTGTGTTTCAATATCTGCTTTCTTCATCGCGAGCGCATCCTGGTCATTTTTAACAGCATTTTGATAATCTGTGCTTAGTTTTGATATTCTTCCTACTCTATTTGATTCTGATAAAAATGGATTATCATTTATTTTGCTTTGTGCATCTGCATAAGAAGTAGCTGCATCAGCTAGCTTTTGCTCCAATGCTGAAACTCCTGAATTTTCATTTAATGTTTTATACAATCCAGTCAAATCAAGCGGAGTAGAGGTCGTTGTACCTATTCCAGCTCCACCAGGAGTTACCGATGGAGAAGCTGTTGCAGACATATCTACTGGAGTGGCTGCTGAAGGACTTGCTGCTGGCGTAGCTTGATATGCTTGCTGTTGTTTTTGAATATATGCTACGTTTGCGGGATTTGTTTGAGCAACAACCTCATTGGAAACCTGTTGGCCAGCGCCAACTTGATTGCTTTTGGAACTGATTTGACCTGGAGCAGATAGTGTTCCACCCCAATATTGTTGAGCATCGTACCAAGCACCCTGTTGTGGTGATACCAACTGACCATTTGCTAGTTTTACTTTATCTCCGATGACTGTAGCCATATATTTAAAAATTACCTATTGTTTTTTTACTATAATTTACATTTCTTCCAAAATAATCTGGCACTCTGAAATATGGGAGTGTCTTTTCATACTTTGCCTGTTCCGCTTTCAGTTTATTCCATGCGGTAACACAAATTTGTTTTGCTTCAGCGCTTGCAAATTGACTGCTATTTTCTTCCTCTGCTTTAATTTTGAGAATGCCTTTTGCTTCAAGAAGAATTGCCTCATTCAACTCTGGCATATTGTAGGTGAATATCGTCAAATCACCATCCGCTACCAGTTTAGCAGGAATTTTTTGACCATGCACTTCAATATTTTCAGAACCGTTTGTTGTAGGAGTTGGAGCAATAAAATAACGAAGCGCTTTATTTGACCAAATGAGACTTCTTCCATTTGGATAATTATTGTTCTTTTCGTATTCAAAATCTCTAAAAACTAACGGGTCTTCAAGGTCTGTACCATCTAAAACAAGTTTCCATATAGAATTTGGTCTCCAATAGTCTGGATAGTCATAGTACCCAATATTTGCAATTGTTTCAGTCACTTTTGCATCATCTGTTTGTGGCCAACGGAAGATTGCAGATACTTTATTTATATAGGCACGATTTATAGCTAATTTTACTGTGGTCAATCCCATGAAGGAACTCTCATCACCGATGGTAAGGTCTGATTGAAGTGCCTGAATTATTTCCAAAAAGTTATCCATGCTTCAAGATTAAACAATGAAACTACTCGAAGGCAACTCTTACTTTGATGGGGATTGTTTTTTTTCCTTTGTATTTATTTCAATAATGACGCGCATATCATGTTTTCCCAATACCAAAAGAGCGAGTTTTACTTCATCTGGAAGAATGTTATATCGTGGAAAAGAAAAACTATAGCCTAATTTTGCTCCACGCTCATTCAAAAATTCCTGAAGTTCTTTTTTTGCAATATCTATATTTTTCATGAGAGTTTTAGGTCGTTATTATAAACAAATATTAAGAAATCAAAATGCCAAACCGATGTAGACATACCGTTTATTTGTCCATAAACAATTATTTTATTTGGCGTGATTGTAAATGTGGCACTATAAAATATAGTAGCACCAGCGCCATAAAAAGGACAGTATTGATAGTTTCCGCTTGGAGTTGAACCTATATATACCCGCACATATACTTCCGCAAACAAATATTTATTCAAATTGTGTACATATTCACCCTTTGCGGTTATATCTCCAGCGTTTGCATCAAAAGATATATTTACTTGTTGTTTCGAAAGATATTTGAGTGTTCCATACTCTGAACTAAAAATGAGTTTTTCTACATCTGAATTGGTCAATACATTCACACCAGGTTTTGCTATTTTTAACCCTCTAAATGCTGGTGGCATTGGAGAAGGAGATGGAGAGAGAGAAATGCTTGATGAAACGCTCGGAGAGACGCTAGTAGAAGGAGAAGCGCTTGAACTTGGTGACAGAGAAGGACTCATTGATGCACTAGGAGAAACTGATGCCGAACCAGTCTCATACGTTATTGTCAAAAGAGGAGCAGTATTTGGATAACTAGAATAATAATCCCAATCAAAATATGCAACATCAACGGTTGAACTGTGATTAAATAAATAAATTCCTAAAGCATTTCCTGAAGCCCAATTAGCTCGGTCTATTATCTCCTGAATAATAGTTTTAAGCTCTGGAGAGTCAACTGTATCATATCTATTTGCATATCCAACTGTTGCGTGCCAATCCACCTCTGCTGTCGTATGTGTTCTTGTCCTAGCATCATCAATTGGACTTGTTGTTTGCGCTCCAGTATTATCTTCATCTACCCCTATAAATTTATAATCAATCGCGTGTGAATATCCCCAAGCCCCACTTCCAGTAAATGTAATTTTTGCAGAAGTAATAACTGCTCCAGGTGGAATAGTGACATTTGTAAATCTAAAACTATCATTTGTGACTCCTCCATACCATTCACCTGGAAATATTTCCTCCTCTGTCGAAACAGCAATATATGAACCACTTTCATTTGCAACCCAATTTGGAGTCCTAGCAGACACATATTTATCCCCTAATAAATTTGCACCACTATCAATTCGTTTTGTAAATGTAGCCATATCAATTCACCTTTTCTAGTAAAAAATATCGTATACTGACGCTTTTTGTTGCTGCAACGGTATTATCAAAATTGAATATAATATTCGTTGCATCACACGCGACATAATTAAATCGTACTCCTGTTGAAGTCCAACCGAGTTTTGCTCCCCATAAATCCACATTGTCAGAATTTGGCAAAAATACTTGGTCTATGCCACTTTGTTTTGCGAATGCTGCTGGTAAGGGAACAAATTTCTGTAAATGCGCCTCCGTAAATGACTGATTATTTGTTGAAGCAGCTAATTCGACTGTTTTGGTGGCTTCTTTGATTATTTTAAATGTGTTCAACTTCGAATGAAAGATAAAATCATTCGGATTTTTTGAAAAGACATTTTTTCCAATCTTTGCTATGGCTACAATCTTGCCTTTTGTATCTATTTCATCATTTCCAGCTCCACTAAGATTGTCATAAAAAATATGATAGGCAAATGTTTTGGCAACACCTGTGGTATTGTACAAAATTAAATTTGTATCATTGACCTCAAACCAATATCCACTACTATCAATAGGAGTACTAAATATCTTTCTCCAAACGCCACTGGATGTTTCAACAAAAACCATGCAAAAAGGAACACCGTTTAATCCATGAGCAATATTAACAGTTCCATTGACACTGACAGTACGAGCCAATTTCTCTTTGATAAGAATGTAGTCTGTTTGTTGGTCTACATATAAAGAAAAATGGTCTGGGTCTGTATCGGTTATTGCGTTATAACCTTTTAAAGCAATTTTGAATACTTTGGCCATTTAATTACCTTCCCCAAGTAAAATACAAGGAATATCATTTTCGTACAGCAATAATCTTGGAAAATCAGGGTCTCCATCAATAACCCACGTGTTGTTCCCAACAATGACCTTTCCTCCAATGACTGTACCAGCCTGGAGCGTTCCTACAAGGAACACATCGCCTGTTTCTGTATCAATACTAAGCGTATTTACTCCGAGTTGATTTCTGGCAACAATACCGATTGGAGAGATACGAATATCTCCCGATATACCTAATTCATATTTTCCTATTTGTAATGCTCCAGATGGAGTAAACTCGAATGCTGCGAGTATCTTTTTTGAACGAGTATTGATTGAATTTCCTACCAAATCCATTGCGATACGTGGGTCTGGAAATGCAACATCTTTTACACTTTTTGGACTATATGTTTCTCCAGTTGTTGTTTGGGTTGTCGCAAGAGTAGCCTCTCCTTCTGTTGGAAAAGGAGTATCATTGATTTCTGTTGGAGTATAAACTTTTAAATCGTCTGTTTCCATATTAGGCAAAATACGTCCGTACTCTATGAACTTCTGGACTTGAATTGCCTGTTGGAACGAGGACTAGACGCGGTTCATATATCTGACCATCAGCGACTATCCTGAATACAGCTTTCTTGCCATTAGCCACAGAATAGGAAGTACTTCCTTCACCAGTTTTTGCTTGAATGAAACTTCCTGTTTTGTCTATTTTATACCAACACTGAATTGAAGCACCATTTGGAAGTGGGTCACAGAATGCTTCGACCATTTTCCAATTCGTTATCTGGTCTACTTTTTTGACTGGAGCTTTGAAATCCAATCCTTCATAAATTGCAGTTGCTTTTGTATTCGGGTCAGTTGCTTTTACTCCAAAATCCGTTCCATCGCGATAACTAACAAGCATTATTCCATTGACGCTACAAATAGCACCAATTTCATCAACATCGAGCTGATAATCAAGGTTCAAAACAAATGGATGGTTTTTATCCTTTCGTCCATAGGAGTATACACCGCCCATTCCAGTATCCGCATCAAATACTCCAAACATCGCCAAATTTCCGACTGATTGTTTATCAATCCAAGACAATGCGGTTGTTTCCCAGTCAAAGAATTGTACTGGTTCGATAAAATTACACACTCCGTTTGGATTGCAATGGCCACCACCAGGGAATCGTTTGACTGGAACGGAACTATTGAAATCTGCATAGAAAATTTCTCCATCATCTCCAACTTGAGAAAGTGGAACTTCAGAATCTATTGCTGCGTTGACTCCTTTATTTGGGTCGCCCTCTTTATATGTTCCAATGACAGCTCGCCCACCTCTTTCCAATACCGTTTTTGCGATATTTCCTGGTATTAAATCAAGTGCCTCATTAGTATAGGAGTCATCATAGGCAAGCATGGCAAGATAGGAATGATTTCCAATCATGATGTCACCACCAACCTGTGCCATTGTGTGCCAATCTGTTGATGTAAGATTCGTTTTTGGAAAATCAGTTAATCCTTTATCGACATCATTCCAATTAGCCAATCCAGGGATTTCTTTGATATGCAGTGTGGTCAATCCAGCCCAAACTAAATACTTTTTACCATTGAATGATGGTTTCTCTTCAGCGCCAGTTATGATTTCTTGTTCATTGTACACTTCTATCCAATACCCATAAATATCACGTTTATATATTTTTCCAGTATGACCAAAACCATAGACAAATCCATCAGAACACTTTACAAATTTAATTATTAAATCTGAAAATACCGTTTTTAACCCTGCTGATGGAGAAGGTGATGCACTAGCTGATGATGAAGGGCTTGCGCTCGCGCTCGGAGAAACTGAAGCTGATGGTGACGTGCTAGCGCTCGGAGAAACAGATGTAGAGGCACTAGGTGACACGGAAGCAGATGAACTCAAAGATGGTGACACAGATGAACTCGGTGACGGACTAGGGCTTTGTGATGGAGAAGGAGACGATGACGGGCTGACACTGGCACTAGGGCTGATTGAAGGACTTGCTGATTCTAATGTAACTCCTTCATCAATCAATGCCTGACCGCAGGATAACGTATCTTTTCTTTTTCGTATATCAAGGTTTGCACCAAATTTAAATGCACCTTTTACTCCTCTATCTTCGTAGTCAGAAGTACCACCATTGAAACTTGTCAATTCATAGACAGCCATATGAATATAGACTACATAATGAAACTACTCGAAGGCAATCGTTATATAGAATTATTATCGTCCTGTGGATTTTTGTGAGGATATTTTGCTCTATAAGTTGATTTATGAGGTGTATACTTTTCTTTATATCTATTCCCTGTGGCACTATATTTAGCGCGATAGGTATGGACGAATGATATTTGAACCAAATCTATAGAAAGAGTTTTTGAAACACCACTGTTATTCAATTGATAGACCCGTACTGCTACTTCTCCAGCATTTTCTCTGAAATCATAATATTCTGTATCCGTCACATCAGCATAGAGACTGAAATCCTCATTAACTAATTTTAACGCGTTAGAATCCATTGTTTCCCATGCATTTGTTCTTCCATTCCACATTTGTAAATAAACGGTACTTGATGTTGGAGCAAGGGAGGTCTGTAAATCAATACGAACTTTTATCCTATCTTTTCTATTATCATTTGCTTTTTTAAATAAATGCATTAAATATGCTGATGCAGCACCCGCGATAGCAACCATTCGTCCATCTTTTAGATAAACTTCACCCTCTTCGATTGTTGTATATCTCGTTGATAAATCATCTTTGGTACTCGGTAGCGTACCATTCTGTTCACGTGTATAAACCATCGTTGGCGCTCCAGGGCTTGGACTTGGAGAAGGACTCACTGATGCGCTGACTGATAAACTTACCGATGGTGACGGTGACGATGATGCGCTAACTGATGCACTTTTGCTTCCAGAATGTGACGGAGAAACTGAACGAGATTCACTCGTACTAGGACTTTTTGACGCACTAGGACTGATTGAAGCACTCGGTGAAACAGATGGGCTTACTGATGCAGACGGTGAAATAGATGCGCTTATTGACGAAGATGGACTTACCGATGCTGATGGTGAAACAGACGGGCTAACGCTCGATGAAGGGCTTATGCTAGAACTTGGTGACACAGACGCACTTGGGCTAACTGACGGGCTAACCGAAGCGGAAGGACTTGTTGACGCTGATTTGCTAGCGCTTGGTGAAATGCTAGCGGATGGTGATTTACTTGCACTCGGTGAAATGGAAGCACTCACTGACGCGCTAGGACTCGGTGATGGTGATGATGATGTGCTAGGACTTATTGATGCCGATGGACTCACACTTGGACTTTCACTCGCGCTTGGTGATAATGAAGAAGATTCAGAACCCGATGGACTTATTGACGCGCTTGGTGAAACGCTCGGACTTTGTGACGAGGATGGGCTAACACTAGCTGATGGGCTGACTGATGGTGATTCGCTCCCTGACGGGCTGACACTGGCGCTCGGACTTTGTGACGAGGATGGTGACAATGATGATGACGGACTTCCAACCGAAGGAGAGACACTACTACTTGGTGAAACGCTTGGACTCATGCTCGCACTAGGAGAAATAGACGCGCTCGGTGAAACCGAAGCGCTTGCACTGGAAGATGGAGAAACACTCGCTGACGGTGACACTGATGGACTAACCGATGCTGACGGGCTTGTGCTTGCGCTTGGGCTAATAGAAGGACTCACGCTTGTCGAAGGTGATTTGCTAGCCGAAGATGAAACGCTCAGAGATATTGAAGAACTCGGTGACACAGACGGACTAACGCTCGATGATGGGCTAACTGACGGACTCACTGAAGGTGAAATAGACAAACTCATGCTTGAAGAAGGTGAAACGCTCGCGGAAGGACTGACTGATGGTGAAACGCTCGCTGATGGGCTGACCGATGCGCTCGGACTGATAGAAGGGCTGACTGACGCACTAGGACTGATTGAAGCAGATGGACTCACACTTGGACTTACAGAACTACTCGGTGAAACTGAAGCGCTCGGACTGACGCTGGCACTTGGACTCACTGATGGGCTTACGGATGCGCTAGGTGATGCTGACGCGCTCGGTGAGACAGATGGAGAAACAGATGCAGATGGACTTATTGATGCAGATGGACTTCCATATAAAACGGTTAAAACTGGAGGGTTAGCACCTTCTGAAGAATGAAATGCAGCTCCATTAGAAGGGCCTCCTGGGTCAATATTATCAGTGTCAAAAGAATTTCTTATTGCAAGTTTTGTATATCCAGTTAAATTTATCCACCCTCTTCCTGTTGCATTAAATGTCCATGTATTATTTTGACTTGTTGTTATCGATGAATGGGCTAAATCTGCTCCAACTGTCGTACCTGCTTGGTCGTAATCATCCGCAACAAGAGCGGTATCAGAAGCTTGTGTGCTTTGTACTATATCTTCTGTTTGAGAAGTAACACTATTATATTCGTATTTAGATGTAACATATAATTGTAAAGTTACGCTTGTTATTGTTATCGCATCTCCTAATCCAGCAGTATTAAAAGGTATAAATGAACGATAAATATTGTGATTATTTTCTGAATAATGGTCTGCTAAAGTCATTAATGAAGATGATGTTGGTGTAAATCCGCTTGACCTATCATGTTCAGTTGCCCATGAAGCATCTCCTAAACCATTTATATATCCATCTGAAGAATGAGGGTTAAAAGTATCTAAATATATTTGTGGATAACGTCTATTATATTCTAAACCAGAATAATGATTAACTGCTTTTATATCTCCAAATGATGGATATCTGTTTTCTCTTGCAATATCAAGTTTAGTAAGAAGTGGAAGCAATATTGTAGCCACTCTTGGACTCGAAAAAAATAAAGCTTTATTAAATTGTTGTCTGTTATCTCTTCCTAGACGTAAAAAAATACCACTTGGACTGAGTTTCCAAATTGGTTCTTTATCTTTAATACCAAGAAGAAAACGACCAGCTTCTGTATTTGCAAGCCACAATAAATCAGATTGCCTTGATGTAAACAATGTATTGAAGAGAAAATTTGCAACTATAGTATCAACGACACTCATAAATTAAGAATATAGGAGAAAACTACTCGAAGGCAATGGAAGTTAAATAGATTTTAAGAAATCGAAGAACTTTCCCTCTTCCCAATTCCAGGGAGCTACTGTATTTTCTTCTCTCCAACCTTGTGTAAAACGCTCATTTCTGAATTGGTCTTTGTTCCATCGACTTGGGGTAAGATTTGATTCATGTCTGATATCGACATTAGGAAATGCTGCAAAATAACTTTCAGCTTTTAAATCATCAACTCGTTCAGGTCGTCCATGTGTTCCAGGTTCAAACCCCATTGCACGAACATATTTATTAAATTCTATTTCAAACCATTCTTGACCTCTATCATCAGTTGAGGCACAATGTTCGACGCTTTCATATGCCTTTTTCATCAATTGAAGTCTTTTTCTAAAATGAACCAAAAGTGTCTCTCGATATGCACATAATCCACTCAATTGTTGCAAATTATCGCAATACAATGCGTGTCCGTCAGGTGAACGAGTCCTCCAGACATTTGTGTTGTAATAATAGACATCTTTTTTTGGTGGTGTGAAGTCAAAATGGGATGGATGGTACAAAACATCATGTTCACAGAAGTAAATTATATCCGCTTTTGATTTTTCTAGTGCTGCAAGAATCTGCATAGCCATTGTCAGATATCCTCGCTCCCGTTTGATATGAATGTTCTCGCCAAAATTCATTGGTTTTAAAGAAGCACTGACGATAGGAAGATTGACTGATTTCAATTGCTTTTGAACTGCGCGAGCGATAGTGAGATTCAATTGATTGTCTGTGTAGAATATAATTCCTTTTTTAATAGCATCGACAACAGAACTTTGACCATCATGCCAATCTGGAACTGGTCGAAACTTCTCTAAAAGCCAATTTAAATCATGTTTTGCAAGTAGCCAGGTATTATTGAGCCATAAATTTCGTGAATACTCTCTTGCTTTATCAATATCAGCGCCAGATAGCGGGTATGGAAAGCCAAAATCGCCACCTTGTGTACGAAACATATGGGAATACCATGTTTTTTTATTAACAACGAGCCTTCCACCTGATAACCAGGTCTTACAGGCCACCTCAACGCCTTGCTGACCCCATGAGCCATGTCCTTCATCACAAATGTTGAGTTCGAAGTATTTTTTCCGTGTCATGAAGAAACAAGAGCCTTGAATAGACATAATTTCAGCAATATCACCCTGTGCTTCCGTTCGTTTTCCAAAATCTCCCCAATATTGGAAATGAAGGGTCTTGTCAAACCGAAAATAGAGGCTTTTTTTGTGAAGTCGTGGTTTCCAAATAATATCCCGTTCGAACTCTTTCGAATCGCATTTTTCGTTCCGTTCTTTCCCATCACCATCTTTGCAGCAATGTTTTGGTGTAGGGCTTTGATACCATCTATTTCCACATTTCTTACATATCCAGTCAAATGCATGGAGGTTATACATAATTGGAACGACTGTCCAATCTTCCTGCATATTTTCCATGAGTTTAATATCAAATCCTTCATCAACAGCGCAATGTGCATCCAATTTCATCACATATTTTGCTTGTGATAATCGTGCAGCCTCATTTGTTGCTGCTCGCTGGCCAATAGATTTACTATGATAAATAATAGTAACGCGTGGGTCATTAGGAACACCTGGGTCAGCCCATGCACCATCTAAAACAACAATTACTTCTGTTTTCCCACGGATATTAGCCAAGACGTTTTCAACAGTCTTAGCCATAAACATTTCATTTCGACCTGGGATAAGAACAGAGAGGTCGTAGGCCATATTATTTCTCTGTAGTTGCTTTTTCAGGAATGTTCATACGAAGCCATTCCTTATTTTTTTTGAGTAATGCTCGTGTGATAACTGGTTTGTAACCAATAGATTCAGCCCAAGCACACCAACCATAGACATCTTTTGGAATACATTTAGAAATTGCTCCCCGTTTATCTGTAAATATGAAGGTAAACCATAAATTAAAGCGTGGGTCATCTCCATAGACAGCATCACGGATTGTATAGTAGTCAATATTTGCTTTTTCACATACATCATACAATTCTTGGCACTGTGCGACCTTGAATGCTATTGCCCTATTCTCGGTCATCTTGATTATCTCGGCAGCATAACCCGAAACCTGTCTTATGCTCACATTTGCATTGTATACAGACGTGTACAATTCGATAAGTTTCTTTCTTTCTTGAAAACGACCACCGATTATCATAAACGGAGTCTTTTTCGTATCCAATAATGGATGCTGTGGAGTCTCACCAAGATATTCAGGTTGAATGACAAGTCTCTTGCCAAACATCTCTTCAAGCATCTGTGAATCACCTGGATTAATGGTGGAACGAATAACAATAATAGGAGTTTTTAACCAAGAAATACTTTCTGCAACCGCATCAATATTGAGTCTTCCTTCTTTTGGACAGGGAGTTGGAACACAAATAAATGCAACATCTCTCTTATTTGCTTCTTCTCGGGCATTTTTTACTTCCTCTGCATTGTCTCTATCTGGATGATAAATATATGCATCGGGAAATAAATCATGCATACCTTTACCTACCCAACCATATCCTACAATAGCAACTGTTTGTTTCATATTAGTTTTTCATTCCTTTCAATTCTTCACCTAAATCCAATACTGCTTCCTCCAAACACTCCTTAAAAGGACGTAATTCAGAGGAATTATCAATGCGGAGAGTGAATTTTAAATTCACCCCATTTTTTGTATAGGAATATTCTTTTCGAATGACATTCGCTTTAACCATTGGTTCTTTTTTTGCCATATCAGTTAGAAGACGGTATTGCGTACCAGTCTATTCCCTCCAAATCACCGATTGATACAATGAGATTGTGTTCTTTACACTCACCTTTACAATCTGTGCATTTATCTATATGAATGGTCAAATATTCACCTTTCATAAAAATATATGTGTTGATGGTATTCCAAGCTATTCGTGTCATTCTTTTCCCATTGAGCATTTCACGTATCGCGTCAGCGAATGTGAGCATCTCAATCTTTTTTGTTGGAACTGGACTTGTGGAAGATTCTTTTATCCTTGCACCGAATTCTTTGCTTACTTTTACTTCAGCGATTGTTTTCTTTTTAACAGTTTTTTTCATATTATCCTTTCTTAATAATTTTGATGGTGATTTGCTAGATTTTGGAGTCAATCGCTCTATATATTGGTCAATAGCCCTACGAATATGCTCTGAAACACTTCCCAAACTTTTGAGAAAGTGTAGCTGTGATTCCTCTATATAAAACCAATATCGTAGCATACTGTGTATATTATGCACACATTAAACTTTGTTTGTCAAGGTGTCTTTATGTGGCTTGATTGGCGTAGGAATTGGTTTGACATAGAACCATGAACGCGGTCTGTCACGGAGTTCTCCTTCAACCTGTGATTTCCTACCCAATACAAACACTGGCTTGATGTAATAGGAATCAATATACCCTTGCAATGCATATGGAACGTGCATTAAATACTCATTCCCTTTGCGATAAATATAGTCATGTCCTGCAACGATTCCACCTACCTTTACTTTCTTTTGCCACTCACAGATGTCATCAACAACGTGTTGGAATTCATGGTTTGCATCAATATAGACGAAATCTAATGATTCATCCTCAAAATCTCCGATAGCCTCCATGCTATATTTCCGAATCAGCGTATTCCTATCTTGATATGGAGCGAGTCTATGCGCTGTTTCTTGAAATAATGCATCACACGCCTCTTGTGTCACATGGTCGCGATAGCCTTTGTACGCTCTCCACGCATCTATACTATATAAATGAAGGTTTGGATTATTTCGAAGCAAAATCTCTGAATACATCCCTCGTTCTACTCCAACTTCAGCTCCTTTTGTGAATCCCATCTCAAAAAAAAGTTGTGCAAGCGTTTCTCTATTCGTATTTGGAATATCGACATATTGCTTATTGCGAGGTCTCAAATGATATTTATCAAGAATAAATTGTTGTGTGTTCATAAAATCCTTTCCCAAAAACCTTTTATAATAGTCTCCCAATTAAATCGTGCTGCAATCAATTTCTTTTCATCTTCCGTAACAGGCATAGCTCCATAACGGAACGTATCAACAAGACTTTCAATAACCTGTTCACGTTTTCCTTCTGGAATAAAAATTGAAAACTCTTTAAACCAGTGTCTCATTTCTGGTCTATCAAACACAATAGGACGCGCGCCACACATTGCTCCTTCAATTACTGGGAACTCAAATCCCTCTATTCTTCGAAGTCCTGAAACAAACTCACACTGGCTATAATATTCTGCCAGTCTTACATCACTTATTCCTTTAATGCAGAAGATATCCTTTCCTCTTCGAAGCTCATGACCTAAATGAATCATCTTTTTATTTATCTTTTTTACCGCAAATGAACATTCTCTCACTGATTCACTCAATGCGTGTTGTGCTGAAGCAAGTATTTTAAATGTGTCATGGCCTAATAGTCTATCAAAAAATACCGAGCCATCAACACCAAGAGGAGCATAGTAAAAAGGAAACGCTTCCATTTCCCATGAGTCTTCATGAAAATATCCAAGTTCGTCTTCCTTGCATAATGCCACCAAATCGTAGTAACTCCAGACTAATTTTGCATCATTCCATATATCTATCCAGTCTTTTGTATTTGGTCTCATGCTGCTTCTTAGAACGTACTGAATGACGGCATATTGTTTTTCGTGCGTCCTAAGCCATTGTACGGTCTCGTGTGTAGAGGTGTTTCTTCCAAAAACATGAAGTATGGCTAAATCACACTCACCGAGGCTAGATAGTTCTATTTCCTTTGGAGCATAACGGATAAGAGCATCTCGAACTCTCATTATTCCACGAGAATCTGTTTGTGGTTCTAAATAGACTTTCATTTTTTCCTCACTTGTTCAATAAGCTCTGGTGTCCATGTAGGAACGGGAGCAAATCGTTCAATTAGCCATGCTAAATCATATTTCGCTTCTTTCCATTTGTTGTTATACCAAAAATCATCGCAATATTTGTTTCCAGTATCCATTTTCTTTGAATCTAAATAGTACATTCGACCATACTTATTTCCTTTGTGGAGGTGTGCATACCAGGTATTTTTATTGGTATAGATTCTTCCACCAGAAAGCCATGTTTTGAGTCCTATTTCCTGTGCCTCACGAACAAATGACCCATATCCTTCATTATTCATTCCACCAAGTCGATTAAGATAATGATTTGCGGTCATAAACCAGCATGACCCTTGGAAAGACATATTCTCGTCAATAGGAACATCCATACGCGCGAGTGTGCGTACATCCCACCTGTTGCCCTTCACTCCCTTATCAGAAGGAGAAGAGAGATATTCATAGTCAACTGGTGGCTTCCCAACATCTTGCAGCTTCCATTCTTCAGCATCTAAACGATTTCGTCTTGGAATAACAATCCAATTGTCGTTATTATCATCATTTTTATACTCTGGAATATCCTTTTTTAGCTGTACATCGAATCCTTCAGCATACATACAATGAGCGTCAGATTTGAGAAGAAATTCACCTTTTGCCACATACGCAGCGTGGTTAATGGAATCCCTCATTCCTTGTGGGTCGCTATGATGGATATAAATAGTCCGTGGGTCATCAACAATCTCTTCTATTGCTGGCCAATATCCATCAAGAACAGTAATGATTTCTATATCTCCTCTTGCTTTGGAAAGAATATCCTGAATGGTCTTTTGAAGAAAAACCTCGTTTCGTGCTGGGATAAGAACAGAAACTAAACCTGGTATCATGTGTATATTATACACACCATAAATAATAGTTGTAAAGTAGGAAGAAAGTTGTCAACTACGTTGTAAACCAAAAGGCCAGCGTATCAACTCGCGTGGCCGATTGTCTCGAACAACCTTTACACATCTGGGAAAGATGGGGAAGGGCTGTTAGATGCAGATACAGAGCTTGAAGGGCTTGTAGAAGCACTTGGACTCTCTGAAGCTGATGGGCTTGTTGAACTTGACGGACTTTTCGATAATGAGGTAGAAGCGCTTGGACTGACACTGGCGCTCGGTGATTCTGATGGACTTCCAGAATGAGATGGGCTGACAGATGCCGATGCTGAAGCACTGGCACTTCCTGACGGACTGATAGACAAAGAAACTGACGGACTTGCTGACGATGATGCACTGACTGACGGTGATACAGATGCGCTCGGAGAGACAGATGGACTTGTGCTTACACTCATACTTGCACTTGGGCTAGTAGATGCACTCGGTGATACTGACGGGCTAACACTGGCTGACGGTGAAACAGATGCGCTTTCTGAAACTGATGCGCTCGGAGATACAGATGCGCTTGGGCTAACCGATGGACTGACGCTAGCACTTGGTGACGTTGATGCGCTTGCTGAAACTGACGGGCTAGCAGACGTTGATGGGCTAACGGACGCTGAAAGAGATGCGCTTGGGCTAGTAGACGAACTCGGTGATGGAGATACTCCAGCAGTATTTCCGATAAGTGACCAGGATGCGGAATCTTCATCTCCAACATTCACATAGAGATTTCTTCCAACTGCATCTAAATCACGGAATAATGCGCCTTTTTTGAATCCTTCATATCCAGTAGGAAGTGTATTTCCTTCTGCTTCAAGAATTAAATCAGTAGATACATGGTCTTCCTGTTGTGGAGTAGCGATTCGTGTTGAATCCCATCGAAGAACTCTATTTTTTTCATATGGGCTTAGTGCGTCTACAAAGGCTTGTTCCTCTGTTGTTCTTGCAGTTGTGGCTTTTGCAAGAAGTGTATTCAATCTGTCCTGTGTCTGTTTTGGTAAATCAGCTAACAGTTCGAAAATTCCCATATGTTTGTTTAAATAAAGCCCAACCCCCTTGCGGGAATCAGGCTTTACTCGTTTTTAAATTTTAAATTATACGTTAAATGTGAAAAATCCTTCGGCTGCAAAATGTCGTCTTGAATCTGTCACTTTCCCTCCGTATACAAAGAGGTCTTTGTATGCGCTTCCGAAGTTTCCAATCAAATCCTCTTCAATGTCTGCTTCGAGAAGTTTTTCAGCGAAAGTCATCCAGTTTGGATGTCCTGCGAGACAGTGGAATCCGTTTGTATTGTCTCCAGTCAACCGATTGGTGACGAATACTTTGAATCCCTGTAACATGGTCGCCATTCCCTTTTTCACCAACTCTTCATATACTTCTGGCACATGAAGGGAAATTCCCGTTGCTCCAGTTGTACATAGAGTCTCAAATTCTGGCGGTACTAAGAGCCATCGACCTTCTGCTGGCACTGAAGATTTGCCATTTCTCTCGGCAATATCCAGTTTCAGTTTCAATGCAGCAATCTTTGTTAAGATGTTTGCAAGTGTCAATTGGACTGCTGTTACTGCTTCGATTTCATAGGTTGCACCTGCTCCGATTGCTCCACCTGTATAAGCAGATGTAGAATCATCAAGGTCATCTTCAATAACGATTGCAGTTGGAGTCGAATACGTCTTTACGCGATACCATTTCGTGTGACCTACTGCTTTGAATCCGCGACCAACCATTGCGGAAGTGAATGTCGTACCTGAACCTGTAACTGCACCAGTCGTGACATCAACGGTCACTGTACCAGTCGTATAGGAAGTACCGACTCTGTTCCCTGCTGCAACGTCTCCGTAGAATCCGAATGCATAGGTATCCATGTTCTTGTTCCGTTCACTTGCTTTTTGGGAAACGACTGTTGGGTGTACATCTTTGATGTATGCTTGCCAATTGTCAATCGTCTTTTCTTTCCAGTAGAACGATTTCCATTGGTCTATTGTAAGAACCGCATTGTTTTCGTATAGGTCATCTGCGGTAAGATTCGCACCAGTGTATGTCTTTTCAGAGATACGCGCGACATTGTAGATATTCAATTTTGAGCCAACCTCGTTAATTTCTCCTTCGTAATCTCGGTTCACGATTTCGTCAATAAGACTTCTGTCGTAGACTTCGAGCATCAATTTTTGTGAAAAACCTTCTGCGATTATAGTTGCACGTGCGCTTGACATATGTTTTTTGAAAATAAAAGAAACCTTTATACGAGGATTGGACTTTTACCGTCTTCTAATGAAGGTTAGGAAGTTAATCTAAAGACAGACTATCATATGAAAATCTGTTTTGTCAAGAGGGCAATTTTAAATTACTCGTTCCGAATTTTTCCCGCCTTTAATTTTTCTTTCCATGCATTATAGTCACTTTTACGAAGAGCGCGTCCTTGCGATGCGGATAGCTTATCATCTTTATTTTCTGGTTTCCCATGTTTACCAGACCCACCTTGTTCAAACATTTTTCCTTTGTTCTTTTTTGGAGGAGAGTCTGCTAAAAATCCTCTAAATGCCAAAAGTATTTCTTCAAAATCCAAACCCCTTCGTGATGGTTTCATTGCAAACAATTTGAAGTCATCCGTCTTTCCTTCTAGTTCTGGATGTTTGTTAAGATTCTTCGGGTCTTTAATAAATGTATCAATTTTCTCTACCCATGCTTGCGCTACTTTTCCTTCTTTGGATGCATTGGATATTAACTCAAACCGTTTTTCATTGACCCAATTCTTTTTAGCAAGTTTCTTATTCCCATCAGACATCTCTTCCCATGCATCTTTTCCGTACTCTGCAATCATGACTGCATCTTCTGGCTCTTTGATATTTTCTGCTTCAATGACTGCATCATCGTATTTTTTAGTACGGGAATGAAGAATCTGTGCCTCTGCTGATGATGCTGCTGCTTTTTTCTTTGCTTTATCCTCTGGTGACTCACTCGGAGAAGGAGAAGCTGAAGGACTTCCATTTGATTTACTCGGACTTGGGCTTGCTGATGCTGATACAGCAGAACTCGGAGATGGACTCGGTGATGCGGAAGGTGCTTTGCTTGGAGATGGAGATGCACTAGGAGATGGTTTTGCATTCAACTCATCCAATTTCTTCTGGGCTTCAGTTACTTTAGCCTTTAATTCTTCCTTTGTAGGTTTTACATGATTAGCCATATTATATTTTACCGTCTTCTAATGAAGGTTAGGAATATAAATTATTCTTTTTTCTTTTCTTCTTCTTCCTGAATTTTTTTGATAGCGTTTACTAAGTCTTCGTTTTTAGGAAATGCTTTTTTAGATACGTCCTCAATACCAAGACGTGTACCCATTATTTCCAAATCTTTTCGAGCCATCTCTTCAAGAACCTCTTCCTCTTCTGTTCCGTCTGGTCGTGGAAGTTTCTCTGATAATACTTTGTCATATTTTCGAAGAATAGTGTCATCAAGATAACTGCGTCTTGCCTGAAGGAATGCTTTATCAGCAGCAGTTAAATTTTGAATAGGTTTTTTGAAGATTGCTTTGAGCGCCTCACCGAGTTCTTTATCGGCTTCATCCTGGCGGTCTTGTAATTTTTGTTGAACTTCTTCGTCTTGTGTCATATATATCTATAATAACCAGATAAAATACCTATTGTCAATAGCGACTTGTTGATTCACTTCTCTGCTCCCACCCTATAACCAATGCTACGTCCTGCTTTCGCGCGAGAAGTAGATGAGCCGACCACTTTTCCTGTCTGTTTGTTTACAATTTTATATGGTCGTTTCGCACCTTTACGATAACGAATGGAGTATGGCATTATTTACTCTTTTTGAAATAAGAAATTTGAATACGTTTTGCTCCGATAAACCATTTTGTAAAACAAATAAGGCTATTATCGAGAGCAATTTTAAATCCGTAACATTTCCATTGATTAAAAAATTCTTGCATATTATCTTGATTTGCCACTTGAAATACTTGCTACTGCTTTTTCCATTGCTGCCTTTGCACGTTCTGGAGTCGATAGAAATGCTTCAAGTAAGACATAGTTTCGAAGACGCGCAGTCATTGATACTCTCTTTTGGTCAAGATACCATTTGCGGATAATACCGATAAGCGGAATGAGAAAACAAATAAGAGATAGCCATGAAGTAGGAGTTTCTTCAAGTTCAGCAAGACCCTGGGAAACCCCATCACGCATTTTAGAAATATAATCACGAACAATGGGAATATTTACTTGGCCTCTATCAAGTGTGGACATCCAGGTATTCAATGTTTCCTGCTCTTCAGGATAGAGTTCTTCAAACTTCAATCCTCGTTTCGATAATATTTCATCCAAGTAACTCATATTATGCTGCTGCAACTTGTTGCATTGGCTGTACTTGCTGTGTTGGTTGTTTCACTTGTGTATTTGGCGCTCCTGGCATTACTGGAGGAGCATTCAACATCGCATCTCTCTTTTCTGTCTGTATCCGTATTATATCATTTATTTCATCAGGTTTCAGGTCAGCAAATTCAAGCGCCTTGCGTTCAATGATTTCTTCCAGTTTTGAGTTGCCTGGAATCATTGCACGTACCGCACTTAGCTTTTCGAGCTGTTGTGTATCCTGATTGTTCTTCTCTTCCTGTGACCAAATCTTCACCCGATACCCTGATTGTGTCATCCAGTCTGTAGGAGCAATCTCACGTGAGTAAATATCTGATGTATTGCGACCTTTTTTGTATATTTTGACTGCATCGAGTCTGTCTGACGCTGCCTCAATGAGTTTGAGGAACTTTTCAGCGCGTTTGAGCCAAACATGAGTATAGAACTTGGACATTCCCTTGCTTCGTTCCTTTGCTTCACTCAATGCCAATTTTACTTCTCCAAGTGTTATCTGTCGTTGTGTAGGAACTCCCTGTTGAGTAGCAGTTGCTCCGCTTGCACGGTCATTCATGCCAATAACAAATTCCATGTCATCATTTGAGTCTGCAAGGTCTGGAATTTCTACCTTTTGGAACACATCAGAAAGTTTTCGTCCTTGTCCAACTGGAACACCAATCCATCCCCACGGTTCAGGGTCAATGTTCGGTGGCTGGAATCCATCAAGGGTACTGTCAAAATAATGCATTCCAAAGCTTCGCATTGTTCTGTTCTCTACTTTCTGTGAGAACCATACATTCAATATCTTATTTGGTGTACGAACAATATCTCCAACTCCATCACTCCAGAAGTCTTGTCGCTCAACATCATCAGCCCAAGAATTATATGGAAGATGATTTCTCCAATAATTATCTTTTGTTTTTCCGATGACTTCTTCAAGGGGTCGCTTCATCAAAACTTTCATGTCATCACACTCAACGAAGAGCATATACTGGTCAGTAACATCAACTTTTACGCCCTCTTTATTCGTCCATGAGTCTTTTTCTCTAAATAAGAAATGAAGTGACAATTCAACATAGGTTTCACCCAATATTGGACTATCAATATCAGGAACACCCATTTCAGCCATCTTTTTATTCTTCTCTTGCAAGGAAGCCATGTTGTCTGATGCTTTAATGATTCCCTGTTTTGTTGCATAGAACTCTTGCAATTCCTTGACCATTGCTTGGTCATAGTCAGGATTGTTTACCAGTGAAGAAAGCGGTCTAAAAATATGTGTATGAATGATGAAACGTGCAGTATCAAGGTCTGCTGGGTCAGTGAATCTATCGACCAACATATCTGATGGGTCTTCAATGGTCATCAAAATCTTTCCATCGACTATCTGCATTTGGTCAAACGTCCGACCAAAGAGCATCTCTTGACGTTTATCAACCATGTCTTTAATTTCCATGCTGTTGCATTCGCTACCGATGGTATATTGCCAATACTCATTTTGGAAGATTTCAGCCTGTTTATCATTATCAAGATTCTCAAAATAAACCACTGGCATATCATCGACATCTTTGAGAAGCGTTCTGATGGTTTGTTTCATCAAAGGAAGATTGACTGACTGTCTTTGAATCAATCGGTTATACCGCACCTTATCGCGATAAAGAAGGTAGTTCTCTGTCCAATCTTCGTCTCTGCGCTTACGATAATTGTACGCAGACAATTTATTGAGCTTCAGCATCTCTACTTCTGGATTTTCGACTATTGGTATTTTCTTGGCCATAGTTTGATGGTAAACAACAATACTACCTAAACGCAACCCTTATCCTGGGATATCATCATAGATTCTTTTTACACCGCCAAAGGATGTTTGTCTTTGCACTGTTGTATATTGTTTATGATTCACTGCAAATGTTCTATAGGAATCAGCTCCATGAGAAGCCCAATTGTGAAGTGGTATGTTTCTAAATACCTGATTCTTTTCATTCCAATCCTTTTTATAGTTCTTCAAACAATTGATACCACGATTGCATTTCTCTTCATCAAACCAGCACCGTGACATAGCAGCACGTGCAGCATTTATTCCATCTTCAATAGAAAGGTTCGCACCTTGTTCGAACTTTATCCCAAGACTTTTTGCTACTTCCAACCGAGATTTCCCTGTTCCCAATTCTCGAACTGCTATGTCATGTGGAGCATAATGTCTTCCATAGAAATATCCCTTTTCCTGCATTTTCATTGCATAATGCGCCAATCCTTCACCAGAATTTTCGTAATAATCAATAAAATGAAACTCCTGACCAATCATTTGAAAGAACCATATGGTCATAGAATCATCCATTCCTAAATCCCATGCTGTGTGTACTGGAAATGCTTCATTGACTGGAACTCTACATATGCGACCCTCACGCTCCGCGCGTGTAATTGATTCACCATAGTATGAACCAATGACTGGCGCTTTGAACGAACACATATACTCTTGCTGATAGTAAATAATGGCCTCTGACTCGCTTCTTCCCTGTGATGCAAACCGTTTAATAATATCGTTTTGTATTCCTTCAAGCTCTTCTGGAGTCCAAATATTGGTATCTTCTGCTGTTAATGTCTGAACAAACCATCGTCGGTCATTCTTTGCATATTCAAAGAGCGCCCTGGCATGATTATCACCTTTTGGTGTGGTATTGAATATTGCAATACCGTTATTTTCTCGAAGAATAGGCTCTACGACATCCCAAGCATATGGGTCTTGTTCAGCCCACTCGGAGAATATAAACATCTTTGGGTTGCCTCCGCGAAGTGAATCAGGATGGTCAGAACCTCCTATTTGAAATAATGAATGATTCTCTTCTTTCTTTACATACTGATTATTCCTCACTGGAATCTTCATTGTGGTCTCATTTGGAGACCCTGCACGAATAAATGGGGGTATATGCTCTCTGTATCTGAATGAGTCGCTTCCTATGCCATCCCAAAGGTTTTCACGACCCATAACGAGTGTAGGATATACATATTTGACCAAACAAGGAAGTTCAATAAGTTGCTTTGGAACATTGTTGGCTATATTTACTTTGTCTTTTCCTGACCGTCTATGCCAAATCTGATAGAAGAATCGTTTCTCGCTTTCCCCACTGATTGCCTTTTCTACTTCATCAAGAAATTCTATTTGATAGTCTCTTGCTTCAAAATGATAGGGAATAATCTTTTCATCCATTTATTTTTTTGATGCACCTTTATAACTAATGACTGTTATTGGTAAACCATCGGATGTTATGTCTTGCTTGTCAGTAATGCGTTGCTTCAATTTATTGTATTCCTTGATTGCAGCTACTTTACTTCCGAAGTCTGAATGCTGTGTGATGAGGAATCTCAATTGCTTATCTACAAATGCATCATTCAATCCACTTTCTTCCAATAATGTGTTGATTCGTTCAAAAACCTTGACATTACTTAACAACCGACTTGCTGCTGCACACGCTGTCTTATACCAATTTGGTTTTGTTTTATCAATTTCATAAACTTCCAAATAGCATTCAACACCATTGCCAAAGAAGTCTTTGTCTGCCATTACATATAACTGACAGAATGCTTCTTGTTTGGGATTTAATGTATCTTCTTTGGAAGTAGTAGATTCAGCAGGAACTTCAGTCATAGTTTTCTCCGTTCTATATTTAGAGTTTGGATTAAATTCAGTATAGCAGACTAGTCAAATTATTTCACTATTTCAATAATTCAGGGTTCTCATAAATATTGCCAATGACCTCTGCTTCTCCTAAACCAATTGCTCCATGCTCTCCTTCAAAAAAATGAACGAATGGTATCATGATGGGTTTGTTTTCTGACCATTGGTTTGTAGGAGTAAATCCAAAAGTACCATTGAAAAATACGACTACATAGCTCATATCTGACCGTTTGGCTAACGTGACATCACCCTCATAAATTTCTTTATCATTTATATCTTTGAGACCAATGAATTGCATAAGCTCTATATCCTCCATTGGAATTTGTGTGTATCCTTTCTTTCCTGCATTAACTCGTATCTCGTTATCCCAATGGTGAATAATAAACGGCCATTGATACATTTTCTTCTCTTTTTTATCCCATGCTCTGAATCTTATTTCTCTCATACTTTTATCCTCTGTCTTGCTTCGTAATAATCAATAATATTTCCGTAAATATGCCCTGATAGAACACACGCGATATTGTGAGCGCATTTAGCTATCAATGCTCTGTTTCGTGTCATGGTCTTGAATTTACGATATTGCGCGCGGTATGCCTCGACTTCCTGATTCAATCTAAACTGTGGGTCTTCAAGATACCGTTCCCACCATCCAGCAGGGTCAGTTCCTTGCTGCCTCTCATGGACTTCTTCATGAACAATGAGGTCTGGACACTGTTCCAAGTCAAACCCACCTGGATTATAGATTGTATCTCCATAGGTAAAAATGACTCTATCTTCAATATGAATATTGAATTTTGCTTTGATTTGGTCAATATTTGGCGGGTTAGCGATTAGTATTTTCATGTTCTTTATGTTTTAAATGGTTTGGCTGATTTGCACAGCTTCTTTCATAATGGTCTTTTTTATCAAATGAACTTTTTTCATGCGTTCGATAATCTGATTTGTCTTCTCCACCAAATTCTTCTGCTTCTTCTTGCTCGCGTTTAGAAAGTGATAAAGGAGGCAGCTCTTTCACATAGAACTCCTATGTAACGACTTGTCCTTCTTCAACACCTGAAATTGATTCACCTGTTTCAATTTTAGCTTCCAATAAAGCGAATTTATCCTGTTTCATAGCCTCAAACAATGTTTTACCACCATGAACGATTGCATACGGTAAAAATATTTGTTCCATTTTTACCATTTGCGTTTCAAGAAGCGCCATCTGTGCTTCAACCCAATACTTTACGATGCGCCATGCTACACGAAGCGCTTGGTCTCTATCAATAAAACTTTTTGGTATTTTGTGTTCATTTGCCTGTTGTTTCAAGACTTCAAAAACAGGATTGGGGTCACAAGGAAGCCGAATAGCCATGACTTTCTTTTCTGGAGTAACTATCATAAATTGTAGTGCTTCAATCGTTCCGTGGTCAGTATAGTTTGCCATGACCGACTTTGCGCCATGATGTACAAGATTGTCCTGTATCTCTGCAATCGTTTTAGATGCTTCTATTTTAGTTGTATAGGTAAAAAGACCTTTGCCATCTGACATAGTATTCCTTTCAAAGAAAATATTTTCTAAATTCTGATGATGTTGCTTTCCGACCAATTAACTGTTCATATAATGGTTTGAATAAAAATACACTTATTCCACAATCTTGCTTAACACAATGCGCTTTGTGTTCTTTCAATAATATCAATAACATTTTTGCTAAAATTATATTTTTCATATTAGAAATCACCAGGAGCTACCTGTAAACAAGTAAGCCCTTCGCTCCTCCAAAAATCTACAACCTGATTTCGGTCATCGAGAACAAATAACACATTATATTTATCTTTGATTTCTGTTTCATAAATTTCTTTTTTGATAACAATGTCCTTTCGAACATCATCAGTTTTACGCATAAACAAATAATCGTAGGGGATATCGTTTTGTTTGAGCCATTGAATGGTTACTTCTCTATTCTTCTCCATCCGTCCAGAGACTAAAAATATTGTCCTATCCTCTTTAATACGATTTAATAATTCATAAATTCTCATATTTGGTTTGTCTTGTAAAAAATCTCTCTCATATGGATTTGCGTCACCAAATAGAGCAAGCGTACCATCTATATCACAAATAATACACGTTGGGAGGCTTGGATTATCTGCAATAACCTTTGGTGTTGGTTTCAAGTATTTGTTATACATATCGCGAATGACCTTTTCACCGACTGAATTAGGACGCTTCAAATCCCTTTTGATGCATTCTTCAATAGAAACTTGAATAAATTCATCACGAATGACTAATTCGTAGTTCTCTTTCTCACCACCCAATAATTGTTCATTATGTACCCGCACCAATTCCTTAATTTCAGCTTCATGTTTCGGTGAAAAATTTGTATCATCGACAATAAGGTTAAATTTCTCCATCATTGATAGCTGAATAATGAAATCACGCAGCATGAGGATAAAACTTTCATTCTTTCTCGACCATTGGCCAGCATCAATCATCGCACGAAGTTCGTCTTTATTGATTCGTTTCCACTGTTCACCATGCGCTGTACGTTCCACAATAAAATCCTTAGCCCATGTTGTTTTGCCACTTCCTGGCAAACCTTTGGTTAAAATTATCTGTCTCATACCCAAAATGCCTTTCGTACGCTCAATAAATATTCATTGATTGGTTCTAAATTCGTTTTTTTATCTGGATGTTCTTTATACGCTTTGAGTACCATCGTTTCCCATTTGAAACATTCATTGATTATTTCACCAGGAGTATAATCTCCAGCTTTAAACCGTTTACATTGCTCATATACTGGAGTTTCCATTAAGTTTACATTGAATGTGCCAGTGGAAAGCAATTCATAGGCATTGTAGAGCGTCCTAAGATACGCTGTGGCATACTTTGGCGCTCGACTATCTTTATTATCAAAAAACTTCTTTCTTTGATTCAGTCCATAGCCAATAAAAGCATCTTTGACATATTGGCTATTCCAGACATAGGGGAATAGACGTTGTAGCTCCAATCCGTAAATGCTGATATGTACCTCCTGTGCTGTTTTAGCTAAAAAGACTTCAAGAACCGTTGGATTACATTTTGTGGCCATCAAAAGAAACTTTCCGACCTCCCATGAGGTATCGTCTTCATTTCCTTCAATCCATCGAGTTTCGTCACCATGCGAACCAATAGAAAGAATCTCACTTGTGGGATTAACGAATACTCCACGATAATCAATATCGCTTTTTTCATTAGCGAGACCGTGTGCATGACTTCCTACAATGACTTTGAGTATATCTTTCATAAATCCTCTCTAAATGGTCGTTCTGCTTCAGGTTTTACCATCATCCAGGCTACTTGTTCGGCTTGCTCTTGTTTTCCATCCAATAGACAGAAACAAATTTTTGAATTAGCCTCCATTTGATTCTTTGTCAAAAATACAGCTTGTTCTTTTCTCGTCTCCATTTTACGTGCTTTTGCGACTGCTTCTTCTGCATAAATCATTTCAGCAGCCCAGGCTTTATGAATTTCATCATGCGTTTTGTGTACCCATTCAGAAAATTCCTCTGGCACTCGTTCAAGAAGCTCTTTCAAACTTCCTTTATTCCGCATAATATCCCAAATTCTTCGTGCATTGACTCCAGTAACGAGCCTGTGAAGCCTCACATACTCTTCATATTTCACCTTACACATGAATCCGTTTGCATAGTATAAAACTACTCCCTCTGCGTTATCGCGTGGCTTGTTATAATCTTCAATTGGAGAAACTGCCTCAAAATACTTTTGAATATTAGGAAAATAATCTGGTGTAAATATTTTTCCAGTACCAATTTCTCTTGCTCCTAAAAATATGAGTTTTCGTTGTCCTTTATAATCAATGACAATTCTATTTTCTGGATAGATGATTTCAAAAAGGTATGTCATTTCGTCTATATGAAACATACTTCCAGCAAGCATAACTTCATGCAGCATTTTTGTACCTTGATATGCCTGTTCGCTTACAAATGACCCGCGTGTTGCCAAAGCCAAATCTCCATTTTCATTCATATACATAATTCCAAGAGACCCGTCTGCTTTATCAAATGCCATAAACTTTTCTTTTGGAATCTCTTCTTTGTCATGCTCTTCCATGTTGAAGAATTTATCGTATGGACGAGCGATAACAGTTCCGTCTCCATCAAGAATTAACCCGCGACACATTTTTGTTAACGGTGTCCACAGATGGTCAAATTGACACTTTTGCGTGTAATTATAAATAAAAAGTTCAAGCTTTGGATGTTTTTGAACGCTAACCAGCTTTTTTTCTACTAGCTGATTCAGTTCTTCTAAATTGACTTTCATATATATAATTATAAACCGACCAGTTGGTATGTCAATAACCAATTTAGTGTATTCTGATACGCTAGCGATTCTTCACCAGCGCACCACAACACATTACTTTTTTTCTTCTTCTGGAGCAGCTACTTTTGGTTCTTCAATCTTCACTTGTTTTGCTAATAATTCAAACGTCTCCATATCAATACGAGTTTGGATTGTAAATCCTTTTGGAGCTTCACCAACAGAGACTCTCTTTTCAACTGCTGCCTGTTGAACTTGCAAAGAATATTGCAATCCTTCAAGACAAGTATTTAAAAATCCCATCGTTGAAAGAATACGTTTAAATGACTGTTTTTCGATGTCACTCAAACTATATTTTTTGACTCCTTCTTCCTTTTTTTCTTGTGATTTAGACATATGCACCCCCTTTCTATACACCACGTAACATGACATATTCAGTTGTATTGTGTTTTGGAAACACAGAGCAACGTATATATCCTTTGGTCAATAATGCCTCTAATGCGAATTTCACTGAATCAAGACCTACACCCTGTTCTTTCATCTGCTCAACGATTTCCTTTTGTGGAATAGGTATCTTATTGTTGTGAACCCATGCATTGATGATATGCATAACCATTTGTTGCTGATGGCTAAGGTCGATGATATTTCTATATTTTGTTTGCATAAATTTAAAAATGATTGCTCGCTCCTGCCGAAAGGCAAGAGTCAAAAATCATTTTACTGGTATATTGATAAAAGGAACGCCATTTGTAGCATTCGGCAATATTCCATTCCATTTTTGAACTGCAAGAAATTGCAGATATTCAGGAGACAATGCTCCAGAGTTCTTCAATTCCGCTTGGGCTTTTGATTGACCCTGTGCTTGAATCAGAATAGTTTCTGCTTCAATTTGTGTCTGCTCTTTTTTCTGTTGCGCTCTTACTTTATCTTCAATAGACGCATTGAATAGTTCAGAAAAATCGAAATTTACAATATTGAAATCATCAACAACGATATTGTATTTATCAAATCGCTTTTTCAATTCTTCATATGCAAGTTTTTTTACTTCTTCCCGTTTTCCGATTAAATCGGCAGCAGAAAATTGTGCTGTGGTGGCTTTAAATGCCTCTTGCATACCAGGAGCGATAATTCTTTCTTTATATTCAATTCCAATGTTTTGGAATACCTCAACCGCCTTTTCTCCTCTCAAATGGAAGTTTAAAGCTATTTTAGCTTTTACTTCTTGTAGGTCTTTTGATGCCGATGATGCATCGACTTGTTCAATTTGAGTGCGAGTCTCCATTTCATGAACAGATTCAATAAATGGAATCTTAATAACAAGACCAGGATTTGCTATCCTATTGACTGCGCCAACGCGAGTAACAACGCCAACCTTTCCTGCTCCAACCGCATCAAATGAGTCAAAAAAGGTGATAAGACAGAAAAATGCTATTACTACACAAACAATAATTCGACCAACCCTTATGTCTCCATCAGATGTCATAAAATAGTTCTTCATATTTGTCACCTCCAATCAATATAGAGTCATTTTAGTTTTTCATTCGTTGATAGAATATTACAACTAAAAATGCTAAATTTATAACAAAAATCAACCAATGTGTACTAAATTCTTTCAATGCACCAATCATCACAATCATAGAAATAATTACTGCAATGGCCTGTAAACACATCCAAAATACCTGATTTGGTCTTACTCCACCAAATAATGAACCCATCATTTGATTTGCCATTCGATTAGAATTGACTTTCCTTTCTCGATATTGTCCAAGATGCCAAATGGCATAAATCAATTCAGATATATTTTTTGATTTATCAGCTATCAATTGCATTGATTCCGTGTTTGTTTTTGTATTATTTTGCGCTCCAAAAGCAAGTTTTCTCAATTCATATGCTCTTTTTATTGGAATATCCATAACATCATTCACTTTTATTGCTTTTGGTTTTTTCTGTATATGTATTTTCATATGTCACCCCCTTTCAAAACCATTCATAAGTAATTTAAAAAACATATTCAATTTTCCTTCATAATTAAGTGTTGTAGGATAGTCTTTCAAATACGAAACAACTCTCGCTATCATCGCTTTGTGTTTATTTCCTTCTGCTTCTTCTTTGTAGACTTTTAAAACGCGACCAATGTCTTTTTTCTCCAATTTGATACCAAGATATTCCATTTCTCGAAATGCTTTATCTTGCCAAAAAGTAGATATTCCTGTTGATTTTGGTTTGACTAAATTGGTATGAGATAAAATGCTTCCGATTGATGATGGCTTCCCTTTTGTGTCCATAGGTTTCCTTTCTTCGGACTTTGTTCGTACAATATCCGTAGTTTGTTCATTCTTACTTTTTCTTTGAACTCTTCCTGCATAATCATCAAGTCTCTTTGTTATCTTTTCGCAATACAAACGATTATCTTTCTTCTCAAAAATTCCAAGCTCATTGCAATAAACAAGAATCTTTCGCATATTTTCAGGCTTTACACCACATTCTTCAGAAAGAGTTTCAATCGAATGAAATTTATCTACCATTCCCCATTCTTTGATATTGTCATTCTCAACATATTCACCAATTATTTCGAGTAGTTGGAAATAGACAGCGTATCCTTCAGCACCAAACTTCTTTTTGAGAAGTTTAATACGAACATCGTTTCGCGCATCTGTATCGTGTTTGAACCACCTCATGTTTTATCTCCATTTTTAACGGGATTTTCTTTTTTTATATTCCATTTCTTGGATTTACATTTTGGACAAATGGTTACAATTGATTGACGTGGTGTCCAGTTATGCTCACATCTTTCACAGTGGAGAGAAGGGAGAATTAAATTAGTGTCCATATATATAACGTATACGTATAGGGAATGTTTGTCAATAGGGGAAAATGAAGCTATTTCACCAACTTGTTGAATTATTTTAGAAGAGATATTTGAGCATCATCAATAATTTTTGTTCGCACTTGCTCCATTATTTTATCTGGCTCTGGAATCTTATGTGTATGCATGAATTTTATACCAAGAAACCGTTGTTTACCATGACCATAATCAGCAACTCTCCCGTTTAGATGCCATGTTTCAACTGATGCTTCCCAACGCTGTTCTGTTGCTTCTTCTTTCAAAACAATCGTCTTTATTCCTTCCATCATGATTTTTTGAAATGCTATTTCCTGAATACCATAGCTTTGAGAGACGCGCATAAAGTGTTCTGGCTTAACCCAGCGAAACAACATATCACCGACTACCTCACCACAGAGAACCTTTTTGTGTTTTTGTGGGTCGTATGTGAGCAATTTCATATTAGTCAGCTTTCTTTTTTTGTGGACTTGGTGTTCCTTCTTTGACATCAGTTTTAAATCCTTCACCAGAAAGAAGATTGATAAATGCATCAGCAAAAATAGCACGGAATTTTTCATCATTTCGTATAGACATTGCTATTGCTTGTGCAAGCATGACCATATCCCCTTTGGTTACTACGTCTGCATGAAATTTGTTATCTGAAGTCTTATCTGCGGATATAAGAATAAAATTCTCCATGTTACTTTAGTTTAGACAAACAATTTCTCAATAAAATCTGATTATATG
>Ga0172381_10000650_pt1 | contig 42083 bp, 47 predicted proteins | sample Leawel6488metaG_FD_119754 | JGI IMG/M metagenome (GOLD analysis project Ga0172381, IMG submission 119754) | Leachate microbial communities from a municipal landfill in Southern Ontario, Canada - Leachate well 64-88 metaG | ecosystem: Engineered > Solid waste > Landfill > Unclassified | place... | reverse complement strand
CATTGCGGACAATGCGGATGGTGATGGGTTGACATTTTAGCTAAATTAGGAGTTAAAACTCTTTAGTTTAGCTAAACTTAGCTTAAATGTCAATGATTTACCAACTAGAAACCGAACGGTATCAACGTGATGAGTTTTATAAAGAACAAACAAAGACCCACGACCGGATCGGTCGAACAACCAAGATGGTGGAAATCATCGGCCTTTTGCTCTTCAATACCAACGGACAAATTATCCTTCAAAAAAGAGCTCCCAGTAAAGCTCACAACCCCGGTCTGATCGATAAAAGCATTGGTGGACACATCAAGTTTGACGACTCCCCATTTTATACTCTAATGGTCGAAACCGTACAAGAATTACGCATCCCTTCTATCGTGCTATATACCGACGAGGATTTCAAAAAAACTTTTCAACTATTAAAAAGCTACTTAGATCATATTGCCATTGTCAAACTACTCGGACAAGGCGATTATGTTTTAAATCGAAAAATAAAAGGTAAAAATTATAAAATGCACCATCGCGTCCATTTGTTTATCGGCGTATATAATGGCGCTACCAAACCGGTGGATCAAGAAGCTTCTGGTACTTTATATTATGATTTATCGGGATTAAAACAAGAAATAAAAAAACGTCCGGAGAATTTTACCGACGATTTAATAATGTATCTAAAAAAATACGAATCCGAAATGAAGGAATTTCTTAAACATTTGAAATAAAGGCTTAATAAAACTTTATGTCAGAAATAATTACAACCTACATGCTCTCCGAGCCGGATCAGCCCATGCCCATGGATCGAGAAGATTTCTACATCGAGCAAGTTGCCGAATTTAAAGCCACCGGTAAACCAACGCGCGCCATAGAAATTATGGACTTACTTTTATTCACCCCGGATAAAGAAATAATCGTCCAAAAACGTTCAGCCAGCAAAAATCATAACCCCGGATTAATCGATAAAGCCATCGGCGGACATGTAACTTTCGGTGATCGACCAGATTACACTGTAATGACCGAGACCCTTCAAGAACTCCAAGTACCATCGATAGTTCTGGACAATGACGACAATTTCAAACGAACTTTTATATTATTAGAAAAATTTATAAACAACACCGCCATCGTACAGTTTATCGATACGCGTATTTACAATTTGGTGAATGTATTTAAGAATGGCGATTCTGCTACCATCGCCAAAAAAGTTGACTTATATCTTGGCGTCTATGGCGGACCGGTACGACCGGCAGATAAAGAGGCCACCGGTATTATGTTCTACAAATACGATAATTTGTTGGAAGAAATTCAGAGCACTCCGCAAATGTTTACGGATGATCTTAAGTTCTTCCTCAGTAAATACAGTACTGAAATCACACAATTTCTAAACCAACTTTAAATGATTCTTTAAAGGCGCTCGAGCACAACGAGCGCCTTTTTTATTACCAAACTTATCCCCACTGCCACCCTTGACTTTTCGTATATTTTATAGTAGAGTAACTCATTATTCCTGTAAAAGTACAGTAATAAAATGCACATTAAAAACTCATAAACGCACACATGAAAGCATGAAAGGACGATGCCATGACCGAACTGGAAAAACAAATAGAGCAAAAAGAGGCTGATATAAGAAGAATCAACGAAGAAATTTCTGGATTAAAAGCAGAAATTGACAGACTGCTTGCATCCAGGGAAGAAGCAGCAATAAAACTGGCGGAGCTCGAATTTAAAGCTGGCGCGGTAAAAATTGCCATCAATAAAATTGTGCGCCATCTACAAACCGAAGAGATTCATATAACCATAACAACGTGGAATGAAGAAAAAAAATCCGAAGAATCGGTGGTCAAAATACTCACACCGAGCAAGGACGACGACGGCGATAGTTTGTTTCGGAAACTGAATCTGCTCGCCGATAATGCCATGCTAATTCCGTACCACCTTAAAGAAGGTGGAATAGTGGGACCGGGGAAGATAATCTTCAACGGTTTGACATATGACATTTAGAAAGGAAACTCTGATGAAAATACCGATATTAATGGTGCTGATGCTGGTGCTGGTATCCGGGTGTGAAACATGCAGTACCGAGAGGATGGAGATAATCGAAGTAGGAGAAACTTTCGTAAAAGTTATCCATCCTAAAACCGAAGAGGTGATTTCCATGTGCGGCTGCCCAATGGAAGAAAAGATGTATAATAAAGGAGAGTTTGTAACGGTGAAAACGACTAAAGAGACGTTCGAAGCCTCAAGCTCTTATAGTTTGAATTATAATATATCCTCTTCCGAATGTGGTGGATCTTTCCGGTTCAGCTGCGAATAAGCGCAGCGAAATAGTAGGATATAATCAGCGACTATGTATCGCACACATAGTCGCTTTTTTATTTACAAAAACTCCCTCCCCTTTTAGGGGAGGGATACAGGGTGGGGTATTTGTTCGGTCTGCTATACCCCCACCTTCATCCTCCCCCTAAAAGGGGGAGGAAAAAATCCCTACTTCTTCATCCCCGCTTTAATCAACCCAATAAACAGCGGATGTGGACGGGTTGGGCGTGATTTAAACTCAGGATGAAACTGCGAACCCACAAAATATGGATGTTTTTTGAGTTCGATCACTTCCATTAAATTCTTTTCTTTATTTATTCCCACAAATTCCAATCCAGCTTTTTCTATCCGCTCGCGATAATCATTATTAAATTCGTAACGATGGCGATGGCGTTCGGAAATTTTATTTACGCCATAAAGTTTTTGTATCTTACTCCCCGGTTTCAAATCGCAATCATACGCGCCTAGACGCATCGTGCCACCATAACGATTGGTAGCCACATTTTTAGCTTGCATGGGATTAATATGAATAATTGGATTTTTTGTCTTAGGATCACACTCTACCGTATTGGCGTCTTTGATACCCAAAACATTACGAGCCAACTCGATACAGGCAAGCTGCATACCGTAACACAACCCTAAATACGGCAAATTGTTCTCGCGCGCATATTTGATAGCTAAAATTATTCCCTCAATACCGCGCGTGCCGAAACCACCCGGAACAATTAAAGCATTATAATTTTTCAAATCTTCCACGCTAGCTGGATTCTTCTCAAAACCCTCGCTGTCAATCCAGGTCATTTCGGCCGTAGCTCCATTCCAAATCGCCGCGTGCTTGACTGCTTGAATAACAGAAATGTAAGAATCAGCCAAAGTAAAATTACCCGTAGAAAAATACTTCCCTACTACCGCGATTTTAATAATTCTTTTAGCAGACTGCGCTTTGGTAATAAATTTATGCCACTCGCCTTTCTGAACATGATTGGACAATTTTAATTTTAATCTTTCAGCTAATAGCCGACTAAAATTTTGTTTTTCCAGCACAGCGGGAATTTTGTAAATATTGTCTACATCAGGAGCCGAAATAATTTCTTCTTCGGAATGTAAACCACAAAACATGGCCAGCTTCTCACGCCTGGGCTTATCCAGTTCCTGCTGACCGCGGGCTACGATAAAATCGGCCTGAATGCCGCTGGAATTAAGAGTGCGAGCGGCATACTGAGTAGGTTTAGTTTTCATTTCTCCCAAATGACCGGGAATCGGAAGATAACTCACCAGAACAAAACAAACATCGTCTGGTGCGCGCAATTTCATCATACGCGCCGCTTCTAAAAACAAAATATTCTGATACTCGCCTACCGTCCCGCCCACTTCTATTATTAATACATCGGCTTTGGTTTTGCGCGCTGCGGTTTTTATTCTATCTATCACCTCCAAAGGAACATGCGGCACTACTTCAACGCACCTACCTTTGTAATACATACTGCGTTCTTTTTCAATAACACTTTGGTACACTCGACCAGTGGTCATATAACTAAACGCGTATAGGTTGGTATCCAAAAATCTTTCATAATTGCCCATATCCTGATCGGTCTCGTCGCCATCTTCGGTTACAAAAACCTCACCGTGTTCCACCGGATTCATAGTACCGGCATCCACATTAATATAGGGATCAATCTTAACTGCCGAAACATTAAGCCCGTGATTCTTTAAAATTCTTCCAACAGAAGCAGTGGTAATACCTTTTCCTACTCCGGAAAGCACGCCCCCGATGACAAAAATGTATTTGGTTTGCATAAAAATTTAGTTCATAGTTTAAAGCCAATAGCCAATAGATTGCAACCTATTGGCTATAAACTACTGGCTCCGAACTACGAAAATATTATATCACATTATTATTAATTTAAACACCCGCTCTAAGCGGGTGGTAGTGTTAAAAGTTGACGACAAGATTGAGAGTGGCTTCTAAGCCATGGCGGAGCTTAACTTTTGCCTGATACTCCCCCGCCTCTTTAATTGGCTTACCTAAAATGATTTGATCTTTATTCACCCCATATCCCATTTTTTTGAGAGCTTCCAAAATTTTGGCAACACCAATCGCGGCATAAAGCTGTCCACTCTCACTAACTTTTTCTTTAAATATCACTTCTAAATCATCTAACTTTTGGGCTAAAGCCTGTTGATTTTGCAAATCTTTAAGCTCGTCTTTGGATTTCTTCTTTTTCTGCGCTTCAATCTCAGCTAACGCATGCGCGGTAGATTGAACTGCCAAATGTCTAGGAAATAAAAAATTGCGAGCATAACCTTCGGCTACATCTTTTACATCATCAATTTTACCTAAACCGGGAATATTTTGTAATAAAAGCACCTTCATAGGTATTATACTTGCTATTTTGACATCTTTACTGTATTATAGCAACAATCAGTAATAAAGGCAAGACCAAAATTAACAACTAGCAAGCCAACGATCGACAAATTTGTTAATTGCTAGTTGTTAATTATTAATTAATCATATATGAAATCAGGATTCGTTACCCTAGTAGGGCGATCAAACGTCGGTAAATCCACTCTATTAAACACCCTGGTTGGTACCAAGCTGGCTATTGTTACCGATAAGCCCCAAACTACCCGCCATATTATTCATGGCGTGCTAAACGCGGCCGAAGGGCAGGCGGTGTTTGTGGATACTCCGGGTATTTTTAAAGACAAATCTGGCGGCCTAACCGGTAAACTTACCGAAAAAGCACAAGAAGCCCTACAAGAAATTGATGTGATTGTTTATGTGGTAGATCCACAAAAACCTATTGGAGCCGAAGAACGTTATGTCATGTCGATCCTACGTAAACTAGAAATACCTAAAATTTTAGTAATTAATAAATGCGAATTACCACTCAAAGAAAAACCCTATTTAGATGATTATAAAATACTTACTGAAGAAATTGACTTTGCCGCCGTCCTTGAACTTTCCGCTCTGCGCAATCGCCATGTGGAGCCATTACGCCAAAAAGTATTTACGCTTCTCCCGGAAGGCGAACCCACTTACCCGCCAGAACAGTTAACTAATGTTGGCTCTAAATTTTGGGTAGCGGAATTAATTAGAGAAAAAATATTTTTAGCCCTTCGCAAAGAAGTGCCCTATACTACCCATGTGGAAGTGGAAAATATTGAAGAACGTGAAGACATGTTTGTGATTACCGCAATTATTTATACTAACGACAGCCGTTACAAAAAAATGATCGTGGGCGCAGGCGGCCGAGCCGTCAAAGAAATTGGCATTGCCGCACGCAAAGAATTAGAAACCGCGCTCAACAAAAAAGTCTTCTTAGATCTGGATGTACAAACGGATAAGCATTGGGAGGAAAAAATATAGAGGAACAAGGATTAAAGAGTAAGGAATAAAACGATTGTAAAAGAAAATACTGTTTATAAAACAAAACACCCTATCTAAAAGGTGTTTTGTTTTTAATAACTTTGTTCCTTTTTCCTTATTCCTTACTCTTTAATAACTCAAGTGCCTTTTCAATCATGCTGTCCTCCCCCACGGCTTCTTTTTCATAATCTTCTTTCACCTCAACATCGGGTGTAATGCCGGCATCGTTAATATTTTTACCATTGGGGGTAAGCCACTCCGCTACCGTGAGTTTAAGGGCAGAGCCGTCCGCAAAGGTTTCAAAATCTTGCACACTACCCTTGCCAAAAGTTTTCTCTCCAATAATAGTAGCGGATTTGGTATCCTGAAGCGCGCCGGCGACAATTTCACTGGCCGAAGCACTACCACCATTAACCAAAACCACAGTTTTCATTCCGGCTAAACGATGCTTGCCGGAGGTTTCGTGAACATTAATAGTAGTTGAACTAAAACGTTCACTAACAATTTTACCTTCTTTTATCCATTCGCTAGCCATTTCCACGGCACTATCCAAATATCCCCCCGGATTACTACGTAAATCTAAAATCAGTCCTTTAGCGCCATCGGCTTTTAATTTTTTAATCGCGCTATCAAATTCGTCGGTGGTATTTTCGTTAAACTGCATTACGCGCAAATACGCAACTCGAGCCCCTGTTTCGGTTCCGGGTAAGTCTTTATAAGAAAACCACACTGCCGGTATATTAATTTTTGCGCGGGCGATAGTAATATCTTGCGCCTTGGTTGCCCCATTTTTAGCAATGGTCAAAATCACATTGGTTCCGGCTTGACCGCGAATTTTCATCACTGCTGCCGTAGAATCCATGCCAGTGGTATCTATCTTATCAATGGCTAAAATTTCGTCACCCGGCCTTAATCCGGCTTTTTCGGCCGGAGAGTTCGGTAAAGGAGCCACAATTACCAACTGATTCTGTTTAACACCAATCTCCGCTCCAATGCCTTCAAACTCACCCGATAAACTCTTGGCAAATTCATTGGCTGCTTGCGGAGGAAAATAAACCGAATAAGGATCACCCAAACCATACACGAGCCCTTGGATGGCACCGTAAAATAAGTCCGTTTCTTTTATTGAATCGGAATTGACATATTTCTCTTTTAATTTATCCCACACCTCCCAAAATTGATCGAAGTCAACACTGTCGGAACGGCTCATGGTTCGATTAAAATTCAACAGCTTGGCAATTTCCACATTACCTTGGCTATTGGTAACTTGCTTTTGAACATACCAAGTTTGACCGGCAAAAACCCCCAGCCCAAATGAAACGATAAACAAAATCACTGACAAATAAATGCCGGCGTATTTGCGAGCGCGTAGTTTGATAGGAGAATGATCGGACATAAAAAAATAAAATCCAAAATATAAAATTACAAATCACAAATAAACTACAAGCACCAAATATTTAAATCCAAAAACGTTTTGAATTTTATATTTGTAATTTGGAATTTATTTGGAATTTGTTATTTAAAATTTGTAATTTCATTCGCTAATCACTTTTATCTCCGCTCCAGCTTGATTTAACGCTTCGTATAAATTTTCATACCCACGATCAATTTCATAAGTGTTGCGTAAAATCGATTTGCCCGGCGCGGCGAGCATACAAAGCAAAATATTTACTGCCGGCCGAAGTGCTGGTGGTGCCACCATTTCTTTGGGCGAAAAATCACAAGGACCTTCAACAATTATACGATGTGGATCAAGCACGGTCACATTCGCTCCTAATTTTTTGAGTTCAAAACTATACATTGCGCGATCTTCATATGCCCAATCATGTACCAGTGTGCGCCCTGCGGCACGCGCCAAGATTGGCACAAACAAAGGCAGGTTGTCGATGTTTAACCCAGGAAACGGTCGACCATCAATTTTGTCGGGCAAAGCAGTAAGCCGAGATGGGAATATTTCTATATCCACAATTTGAAAATGACCATTTGGAGATAATCGTGAATTTTTTATCTTATACTTCTGTCCCATTTTTTCCAATTTACAAAGTTCCAGTTCCAAAAATTCCAATGGGCAATTGGCTACCGTTAAATTGGATTTTGTAACAATCGCGACCGAAAGATAGGTCATCGCCACAATCGGGTCGGGCATGATAGAATAATTTTGCACGGCTTTTAGTTCTTTGACGCCTTTAATTTTTAAAGTGGTCGTACCAATACCGTCAATGTGCGCGCCGGCGGCATTTAAAAAGTGACACAAATCCTGCACCATGTAATTAGCCGAAGCCATTTTGATGGTGGTATCGCCTATGGCCTGCACCGCCGCCATAACAGCATTCTCGGTGGCAGTATCGCCCGATTCATACATTACCAAATAAGCGGACTTAAGTGAGTTGTTTTTTACTTCATAATATTCTTCTTTGGATTCCACTTCAACACCAAATTTTTCCAAAGCAAAAATATGCGGCTTCACCGTGCGATTACCCAGCTTGCATCCGCCGGATTTAAAAATTTTATAATTTTTTACGCGTGCCGACAATGCGCCCATAAGCATCAGCGATGAACGAGTCTTAATGCAAGCATTTTTATCGATCACACTTAAATCAAGTTCTCCGCTGGAATCCACGCTTAATTTATTTTTACCAAGCTTTTCCACTTTTACTCCGATACTTTTTACGAGCTCAATAATACGATTTATCTCTTCGATTTCGGGAACATCCGCCAAGGTGGTCTTTCCGCGAATAGCCAAACAAGCGCACAAAACCGCCACAGCGCTGTTTTTGGCCGATTGATTAGTAATACTGCCGTGTAGTTTTTTTCCGCCGTTGATAATAAGGTAAGACATAGACTTTGACATTTGAGCTGTAGATTGATAGAATGATTATACTTCTTTTTGGTTATTTTGGCAATATTTGTGTATATTCCTGCCTACCGGCAGGCAGGCGTGCATAAAATTAGTGGTTCTATGGAATATCATGGCACTAAACTCACCCGTAATGTCCGTCGAACAATTCTAGCAACTTTCTTTGCTCTCTTTTTCGTTATCACTCCGTTAATTATCATGTATACCGAAGGCTATCGCTACGATTTCAAAAATGGCCAACGCCGAGAAATTGGCGCGATTAGTATTGATACAGAACCGATTAACGCTACTGTAAATATGGACGGCGTAGAAATAAAAAGCGGTATGCCAATCCGCCTCAACAATATTACTCCGCGAAAATATCACGTGCGTATTTCGGCCCCAAATTATTTTGATTGGAATAAAGATATTGAAATCGCCAACAAACAGACCTTCTACATCAAAGAAATTAGTTTGATCAAAAAAAATTCACCGGAGCTAATTCTACCGCAAACTGCAACATCAATAGAACTATCTAGTGACAAAAATTATCTTGCCTTTATAAACCAATCTACGGTAACGCTTTACAATACAAAAGACAATCGTACTACTACTATCCACACTGCCGCCTCTGCTGATTTAAAAATTTCCTGGGGTCCTAATCATAATTGGCTAGTAATTACCAATAAAAACACGCCTTTCACTACGGCTATACTCATAAACGCTGACGCTCCAGACAAAAAGATAAATCTAGCCCAAACCACCAAACAACCAATTACCAAACTGCAATGGAAAGAAACCGTCGATCCGGAATTATTTTATTCTACTAATCAAGAAATTAAATCTTTTAAACCAATTACCGGCAATACGTATCTGGTGACCAAAAATATTTTTTTAGATTGGTTTATGGAAAATGGAACACTTTGGACTTTACAAACCACTACTAACACTATCGGATTTAAAATTATTAAAGACACCATCGGATTTGCTTCCGAATACCAAATTGCCGACGCTAAAAATTTACTAAAAAATTCTCACTCTCTTTCTATTATCCAAGCAATTCGCGACCAAATTCTTCTTAAATTTAATGACCAATCGCTGATGCTTCTTTGTACACACCGCGCCGTATTCAAAATAGCCGGTGATAAATTTACCATTTCTCCCTATAACAACTGGTGGTTATTTTGGACGCCGTGGGAACTTACTACTTATAGCGAAGGTGACGAGCCAATACTTCTTAACCGCTCGGGCGAAGGACTACAGCAAGTCTTGCCAATGGATAAATTTAATACTTTGGCTTTAGTATGGAACAACAAAACTACCGCTCTTTTTCCCTATTATCTAGTAACCCATGATTTAATATCTTCTTCTGTTACTGGCGCGACGGCTGACAACGTCAATCACATTTTATATTTCAGCGGAAAAATTAAAGATGAGGAAGGAATTTGGAAATTATCTTATTAATCCCGTTGTCATGTTAAGCACAACGAATATGCTCAACATGACAACTATTCATATACAGGCTACGCCATATAATTTCATTCGCTCGGAAATGCACTCATTCAAAAATAATTAAATAAATTTAATTATTTTCTCACAAATTAATTTCCCTCATTCATTTCAATTATGAAATTAACTATTTTTTCCGACGGCGGTGCGCGTGGCAATCCGGGCCCGGCGGCTAGCGGTGTGGTAATAAAAAATAATAACGGCGAAACCGTGGCGGCATTTGGAAAATATTTAGACGAGCAAACTAATAATTACGCCGAATACATGGGATTAATTTTGGGATTAGAAAAAGCAGCTGAACTAGGCGCTACCGAAGTTGAATGCGTTTTAGACAGTGAATTAGTAACCAAACAAATGAAACGCGAATACAAAGTAAAAGAATCTACTCTGCAAAAACTTTTTATCAAAGCTTATAATTTAACTACAAAATTCAAAAAAATCTCTTTTCGCCACACCTTACGTGAGAACAACAAAGAAGCGGACGCGCTGGTAAATCAGACGCTAGATCAAAATAGATAAACAAACTAAAAAACGACCAGTTTATTACAGGTCGTTTTTTATTTCTTCTAATTTTTTACGCGTATCGCGTGAAACTTTTTTAGGAATACGAATTTTTACTTTGATATAATGATCGCCGCGCGTAGAACGGCTGAGATGTTGAATGCCGTGGCCTTTAAGACGAATTAAAGCACCAGACTCTGTGCCTTCGGGAACGACAATTTTGAGTGGTCCATCAATTGTCTCGATATCAATTTTGTCACCCAATACCGCCTGCACGAAATTAATTTCACTTTCAGTATAAACATCAAAACCCTCACGATGAAAAATTTTGTTGGATCGAACATGTACTTGCACATACAGGTCCCCTGTGCTACCGCCATGTGGAGCCGCTTCACCATAGCCGGAAAGTCGAATAGACTGACCATCATCAATACCGGCAGGAATTTTTACTTTGACAACTTGGGACTTGGCAAGCACGCCATCACCACCGCAATGTTTGCATTTTTTACTAGGATGTTCACCTCTGCCCTGACAAGTTGGGCAAGTAGTAACAGTTTGCATCGCGCCTAAAAATGTTCGCTGAACCTGAACCACTTGACCTTGACCATGACAAGTGCCACATTTTTCCATTTTACTGCCAGGCTCGGCGCCGGTACCGCCACACACGTCACAGGCGGATTGCTTGCGCAAATTCAAATCACGCTCAATGCCGAATGCGGCTTCTTTAAAATCTATTTCCACATCAACTTGAATGTCTCTACCCTGCGCTCGGCGACCACGACCACTGCGAGATTGACCACCGCCAAATAAGTCACCAAAAATATCACCGAGGCCACCGCCGAAATCAAAGTTCACGCCTTGGCCGCCACCCTGTTGACGAAACGCGTTCATGATATCTTCCCAACTGCCACCAGCGCCACCCCAACCGCCCTGTTGTTCAAAGTCCGATCCGAATTGATCAAACTTGGCACGCTTATCGGCGTCTCCGAGTACCTGAAAAGCCTCGTTTATTTCTTTAAACTTTTTTTCATCACCACCCGGTCGGTCGGGATGATGTTGCATGGCGGCTTTTTTGAACGCCTTTTTTATTTCATCGGCAGTGGCATTTTTCTCCACGCCGAGAATTTTGTAGTAATCTTTGGACACAATATTTAATTTATATTTTTTTATTAAAATTTTCCAGCCAACACTCTATCTTTAACCGCCGCTTTTAATATCTGCTTTATCAATTCTTGTGGCGCGCCAAGATACAACCCTCTTTCCACCGGCGCCTCGCTTGTTGTTGTTCTCTCCCCATCCTTATCAAGCGGGTATTCTCTTATATCCAAAATTTTTCTAATGTCATCATCGGCAAAATTAATGCCGCCACTAATACTAGAACTATCCATTCCTTTTTTATTATAAACAGCTAATATACTATCAGTAATTTTCTCTATTGCCTCTAAACGATCTGCACGTTTAATTTCTCCTGTTTGTTCTCTTCTGGCTAATTCTTTTATATTCTCAAATTCCAAAAAACTATTGGCAGAATATTGTCGAACATGTTTCTCGTCTGGAAATTTAAAAGCTATTCCGGTTGATACCTCAACGCCAATTTCTCTAAATCCAATACTTCCTTCATAATCATTCAGCACTTTTGATTTTTCGCTAATGACAGCTTCGACTAGCTGGTTCAGCTCTTTTATAATTGTTTTTTTAACCTTATCAGGAGAATTTTTGTCAACGGCATTACCTTTAAATTTATCACCGTCTACTCCAAAATATATAGGCAATGTATCTAGTCCAACTAAAAATTTGTTTGAGCCCTCTCCAAAATTAGGTAATGCCCCCATCATTTTTTCTACCTTACCGGCCGCCACTTCTTCGGTGTGTTTGGAACGAAACTTATCCTCGGGATTGGCATGTGGGCTAATGATATCTTCGTAATTTCGTTTAATAGCTTTCTCATCTATATCTTCAATTAACACACCGCTTACTGATTTGAAGCCAAACTTCTTAAATACCTCTTGTCTATATTTTGAAGTAGTAGCAATTACCAAATCAAAATTAAAAAGCTTCTCATATTCCTGCTCTACAATTTGCGCTAATCTAATTTCGTTATTACTATTAGATTCACCTGTCATATAAATATTTTATCAACTCAATTTTGATACTTTTTTACACCGAGAATTTTGTAGTAGTCTTTGGACACGGTATTGTTGACTAATTTTTAAATATTTGCTAAGGTTAAATTGGCTTCATTTCGGGATTTTTATGAGCTAATGCGGCCACAGCCCGCATCGAACATCCCAAGTGCACTGGGAAAAGAAGTATCTTTGTCGCCCGACACTATCTGTGACACTAAATTGAAGTGTAATGGAGCCAAACCGCCGGTAAGGGAACTGGTACCGCCCATTTATTTTAGATGTGCGTTATAGTCCCAGCTATTTTAAAGCACCCGGCGGCTTTTTTATTTCGTCGGCAGTAGCGTTTTTCTCCACGCCGAGAATTTTGTAGTAATCTTTGGACATGTAAAATCGTTAGGACGCGACCATTGGAAGCATATTTGTCATCCTGAGCAAAGCGAAGGATCCCTTCGACTTTACCTTGCAACAAATAATTCCCAACCCACACTCAAATCATTCCAATGTGGGTTAACGGTCTTTATTAACTCTTCTTTAAATTTTCTTGTTTTGCCTTTTAAATATTTTTCACGAGCTATTGCTTGTTTGATATCGTGATAATCTTCATAATATACCAAGCGACTACAACCATATTTCTGTGTAAATCCTTCTACTTGCCCTTGCTTATGTTCTGACAAACGACGCTCTAAATTATTTGTAACGCCGATATATAGCGTACCACTATCACTCGCCAAAATATACACAAAATAACTGTGGTTTTGCATAAGAGAAGGGATTCTTCGCTTTGCTCAGAATGACATTAAAAATCTTGCACAAAAAAATGTAAGGATGACAAAACAAATTATTTCACCACCTCGCCCTCAATCGGTCCTTGGTCTTGTTTGGGAGCATCACCGCTCGGCTGGTCGCCTGCTTTGTCCGCCGTAGCTCCACCCTGCGGGGGCTGATTCGCCGCGTACATCTTCATTCCCACCGCCTGAGCGGCCTTGGAAAGGGCTTCGGAGGCCTTTTTGATAGCTTCCACATCGTCTTTATCCTTGCAATCCTTCACATACTTAATCCCCTCTTCGACGTTCTTTTTTTCGTCGTCGGTAATGGCGACTTTTTTCTCTTCCACTTCTTTCATCATTTTTTCACTGGTGTACACCATGGTGTCGGCCAAATTGCGCACCTCGATGAGTTCTTGTTTTTTCTTATCTTCATCGGCGTGCAATTCCGCTTCTTTTTTCATTTTTTCCACTTCGTCTTTGGACAAACCAGAAGACGCGGTGATCTTAATGCTTTGTTCTTTGTTAGTGGCTTTGTCTTTGGCTTTGACGTTTAAAATGCCGTTGGCATCAATGTCAAAAGTCACTTCGATTTGGGGAACACCTCTGGGGGCCGGTGGAATACCGTCGAGCATAAAACGACCAAGAGTTTTATTATCACTGGCCATTGGGCGCTCGCCTTGCAAGACATGGATTTCCACGCCCGGCTGATTATCCGCCGCAGTGGAAAACACCTGGGTCTTGGAAGTCGGGATCGTAGTGTTGCGCTCAATGAGTTTGGTCATCACCGAGCCCATGGTTTCAAGCCCGAGCGAAAGCGGAGTCACATCCAAAAGCAAAATGTCTTTGACATCACCTTTGAGTACACCACCCTGCACGCCCGCGCCAATCGCTACCACCTCATCCGGGTTCACAGTAATGTTGGCTTTTTTGCCAAAGAATTTTTCTACTGCCGCGATTACCATTGGCATGCGGGTCATACCACCCACCATCACCACCTCGTGTAAATCACCCACCTTAAGTTTGGCATCATCAAGCGCTTTTTGCACCGGAATCAAAGTTTTTTGGACCAACTCCCCCACTAATTCTTCCAACTTAGCGCGCGAAATTTTCATCACCAAATGTTTGGGGCCATTGGCATCGGAAGTAATAAACGGCTGGTTGATTTCACTTTCTTGAGCAGTGGAGAGTTCAATTTTCGCTTTTTCCGCCGCCTCTTTGATGCGCTGTAAAGCGAGATTGTCTTTGGACAAATCTATGCCTTCGGTTTTCTTGAACTCATTCAAAACATAACTGATAAGCACTTGATCAAAATCATCACCACCGAGGTGAGTGTCACCGTTGGTGGAAAGCACCTGCACATTATCCGGAGCGACTTCAAGAATGGAGATATCAAAGGTGCCACCACCAAGATCGTAAACCGCGATTTTTTGTTCGGTCTTTTTATCAAAGCCGTAAGCAAGAGCAGCGGCGGTCGGTTCATTCACAATACGCAAAACATTGAGGCCAGCGATCACGCCGGCATCTTTGGTAGCTTGGCGTTGAGAATCGTCAAAGTAAGCCGGCACGGTAATAACCGCATCAGTAATTTTTTCTCCGATGCGCTCTTCGGCGTCCGCTTTCATCTTCGCCAAAATCATGGCCGAAATTTCTTGCGGAGAATATTCTTTGCCCTGCATCGCCACTTTTACACCCTCGCCCGCTTGCACGATTTTGTACGGCATGAGCTTGAGATCGCGTTGCACTTCAGGGTCGTTAAAATGACGACCAATCAGGCGCTTAATGGAATATAAGGTGTTTTCCGGATTGGTGACGGCCTGGCGTTTAGCCAATTGACCCACGAGCCGTTCACCGGATTTACTAATCGCCACGACACTTGGGGTCGTGCGCGCGCCTTCTTTATTTTCCAGCACCTTGGGCTGTCCGCCCTCAATGATGGCCATACAGGAGTTAGTTGTGCCGAGATCGATACCTAATACTTTACTCATAGTGTTTATGTCATCCCGACGAAAGTCGGGATCTTTACCTGTCATTCCCGCGAAAGCGGGAATCCAGAATTTTTAGTTATTAATAAAATTATTAATTATTTAAACTATTATCTAACCCACATTGTATCGTAGCTAAAATCATTATTTGCATAATCGTAATACACGTCAACCTGTTTCCCTCTAATTTTTTCTCCACTAATTAAGATTGACCCGAGTTTAGTTTTGGGAAGCCCTGCTTTATCAAAATATTTTATTAAAAAAGAAATTTCAAAACTTCCTAAAAAATTTGAGTCAAATTTAGTAAAAGTATGAAAATTGCTATTTCTTCCAAATCTCGCTAATAATTTTCTACCTCCAATATATTGCCAAAGAGTACTACTTACAAAGTTCTCACCAAAAATATCATGACATGGTAATTGCTCCCAATTTTGACTAAAATTTTTTATTTTAACATCTGGATTAAAATAAAACAATATTTTATAATTATCTACGTTATTGCTTCCTAAATTGTCAACAAACACACTTGTAGTAACGAAATTTGTAAAATGATTTGCATTTATCTGTCCTAGTTTTTGACCGCCAGCCTTAAATTTTACATCCAATTCAGCCATTGATGCATAATCTTTATACTCTAAATAAGTCACATAGCTTCCAAATCCAACAACAATAATCGCCGTCATTACACTTAATAAAAATGAAATTTTATCTATCCAATCTTTTCTAACTTTTATTTCTTCCATATTTTTTAATTTTCACGCATAATTCTTTTTTATCTAAATTTTCCATAAATTATTTTTCACTTTTACCCTCACATCTTGACAAACCCTTCAAATATGGTATACTATATTCATCACGACGAATTGGGTTCCTAGCGGGTTTTGTACCGCCTGGAGCCTTTTTCATTTATATTCCAATTTATGTCGCAATGTACTGACGAAATCAAAAATATTGTTTTCCGGAGTGCTTAGCCGTTTCAATAATCCCGAATACCTGTCTTGATTGGGAACTAACACTTTCAATAATTTATTTTGCTCCAACAAATACTGGGCTAGGCAAAAGAAATCACCATCGCCTGATACCAGTAGCGCTTTATTAAATTCATCGTACTGAATCATCGTGTGCAAAACCAGTTCGGCATCCACATTGCCTTTGGTAGTACCGTCTGGCAGTTCCAATGTCGGCTTGAAAACGCATATATACCCGTAGTGTTGTAGTGCAGTATAAAGTTGAGTATTGCTAAACACATAACCGATAAATATAAACGCTTTTTCAACATTGTACTTCTCTTTTAGATACACTCGGAAACGTTTGAAATTCAACTTCCAACCCAATGCCCTGATACTCAAATTAAGATTCTGACTGTCAATGAACGCGTAATTGTTTTGCCTTGGCATATTCCCTCCTTAAAAATTAATTTTATCCTCCCATTGGTCCCGCCTGAAAACAGGCGGGACTATTGAAGGACAAACTGTTTATACTAAGATTTTATATCATCTACTTTTTTCTCCCAATCCAATTGATCACTCAGCCAACTTAATCCTCTCTGGGAAATAGAACCGTTATTATTAGAAGTAACTCGCACAACTATCTCTCCATTGGATTTACTTTGCCAAGTCGTCCTATTAGCATTAGAAGTCCATTCAAACTTAGGAGAAAATTTTTGGTCAGCTATCATATGGGGGTTCACTGCTTCCCAAAAAGATTTAATAAATCTACTGGCGGTAGATTCGTCACTAAATGTTAAACGAAAGTTATCTTTTAAATCCACTGAGCTCCAACCTATAATGCTATTCTTAAAACTCTCCACATTATTAGCTACGAAATCAATATCTTTAGAGTCACAACGCTCTGTTGACATATAATTATTTCATAAAAATATTCTTTTTGTTTGTGTCGCTCGCGAGCAACAGAACTTTAGTCTTTTCCGAAAAGTTCAATAAATTTCTCCCGACTTAAATCAAGCTTCCTTACGCTAGGTCTGTGACCAGTTAATAAAAATTCTTCTAAACTACGTTTATTAAATTGCAAAGCCATTTTTTGACTACTGTTTATTCTGTCTTGCTCCGGCACATCCTGAAGTGTTACTTCCTCACCAAAAATCGCATTTATCGACATGCTAAACTTATCCGCCAATAACCACGAACTCATACTAATTTTTTGTACCGTCGCAAAATCACCGCTTTTAAATTTTTGCGCAATAATCTTAAATCCATCAATTACTTTTTCCAATAATTCTCCAGGATTTTTAACTGGTCCAGGTGACAATTCTATTTCTAATTTTTGTTTTTCTCCATCTTTCTCAATAACATATCCTATTATTTCATTAACTAGCCCTGGCAAATCTAACTTCGTTTCCATCCAACTCGCCATTAATGTCTCGGCCATTTTACTCTCTGACAACGCTTTGGCTAATTTTTCCTTGGTAAAAACCCCTTTTTCACACCAAACAACAGCTTGTCTTAAAATTTCCGCATATTCTCTTGATTCTACTATCATCGCTTCTATTGCTTCGGCTGGAATAAAACTTTCATGTTGCGTGCTGGGGTCGGTTATTTTCCAGTTAGCAATGACTCTATCAATTTCTTCGCCCATTTGATTAACATCAGGCACGGCATTATCAAGAAAAATTTCACACATTCTTCGGTTCATTTGTCTTCTCTGTTCGGCGTCATTATGTTCGGTAAATAATTTCTGATAGGTTTCAAAGCTTCGCGCAAACCGCAAAAAACCTTGGCTAGCCAAAAATTCTTGAACTTTATCTGTTTCAAATTCGCCCATAGTACTTTCCTCTATTATTAAATAAAATGATATAAAATTATTCGCTATACTCAGAGTGAGAGACATCTATTTTTTGGCCTTCTTAACAACCTTCACATTAATCTGTTTCGACACACTCGCCGGCGCTTTGGGGCAGGTGATTTTCAAAACCCCATCTTCAAACTCGGCGCTGACTTTATCTTCCACCACCGGCGCAGGAAGAGCGACTTGGCGGAAAAACGCGCCACTGCGGACTTCTTTGCGGTAATAATTCTTTTCATCCACTTCGTGCTCTTTTTTACTTTCACCTTGAATGGTTAAAACGCCTTTTTCCACGGTGATTTTTACATCATCGGGATTGATACCGGCAAGCGGTGATTCCACCACGACCGCTTTGTCGGTTTCATACACATCCATAGCCGGTGAAAACGCGCGCCGATTCAACATCTCCTCCATTTCGGCAAATGGATCCCACATGGGGTTGTAACGAATAATTGACATATGGTTGCTATATTATTTTGTCATTCTGAGCATAGCGAAGGATCCCTTAACCCCTGCGACAAGGGATTCTTCGCTATGCTCAGAATGACAGTTGAAATTATTTACTAATTATGACGCGGGCCGCGCGGATGACGCGCTCGCCCATTTTATACCCTGGCATAATTTCTTTGATAATCACTCCGGGCTCGGTGTCTTCGGCCACTTCTTCACCCGCGGCTTCGTGTACCGCCGGATCAAACTTTTCTCCCACGGTTTTTATTTCTTCCACGCCGTGTACTTTCAAAATCTCCACAAATTGACGTAATACATGTTTTACTCCTTCCACCCAAGCGTCGCTGCCGCTTACTCCTTGTTCCTTACTCTTTACTCCTTCAATCGCCAATTTAAGATGATCATACACCGGAATAAATTCCTCCAAAATCTGCTGTTCGCTCATCTGTGCCCATTCACCACGGCGCTTAATCGTCTCAGCTTGTAAATTTTTGTAATCTGCCAAAGCGCGTTGCCAACCGGTTTTATATTCTTCGCATTCTTTTTTCGCGTCTTCGCATTTTTTACATTTATTTCCAAACAAACTATGCTTTTCTTTTTTATTTTTATCTAAAAATATTTTTATTAGTGGCAAAACCGTCGGACCAATTTCCAAAGTATCGAGCGCTTTTTGGGGGTCAACCCAAATTGTTTCTTCCACTTCTTCATTGGCGACAACTTCCCCGCCCACATAATGCCCAAGAAAATCAAAAAATATAAAATGCTTTTTGATTGTAAAATGGGGCGGACGAATCGCATCTTGATATTGCAAAAATTCCAATTTGTCTATATCCAAGCCCACTTCTTCTTTAATTTCTCTAATCGCCGCTTGTTCGCAAGTTTCATTTAATTCAACATGCCCGCCCGGTATTGTCCACGGTGTGCCAAATTTACTACCTTTCATTAACAGTATTTCGCCTTTATCATTATAAACTAACACGCCGGCAACAGCTTCTGGATATTTTTGTTCTTCGGTCATAACAATTGTTTAGATCCTTCGACTACTCTCAGGATGACATTATAAAAGCTCTTTCGCTTTGTTTATTAATCCAAAATTACGCGCATAATTCATTCGCATTGGACCAAGTAGCGCCAATAAACTTTCCTCACCGAATCGAAATGCCGCCACCGATAATGCATTACCAAAACTATGCTCTTGGCCTATAAAATATTTCGGCTCATTTTCCACTTCGTCAAAAAAAGTTTTGAGACAGTCCTCGCAGTGATCAAAAATCTGTGAAACATCAGCTACCAGCTGCAACTCCTGAAATTCCGGCTTGGAAAATAAATTTGACAGACCAGTATAATACACCTTTTCCGAGTTAAAAGCCACTATTACCGTTTCGCCAGAAAGTTCACAAAGAGCCTTGGCTAAATTCTTTTGACCTTGTTCTTTGCTGCTGACTACTTGCTCTTTCAAGCTCATCCCTAAAACATCATTATCTTTTTTAGAAATTTTCGCTTTATCCAAATCTAATTCCGAAAGATACGCGCGATACCCTTTTTCGGTGGGAATTCTGCCGGCGCTGGTATGCGGATGGGTTAAATATCCTTCTTCTTCCAAAGCACGCAGATCATTGCGCACCGTCGCCTCGCCCACATCCAGCTTGCCTTTGGATAACAAAAATCGCGAACCGATCGGCTCGGCTGTTTTGATATAGCTATCAATAACGAGATTAAGAAGTTGTGATTGACGGGTATCCATAAACTATTTTGTCATCCCGATGAAAATCGGGATCTAAAACGTATGTCAACCTGAGATCCCGATTTTCATCGGGATGACAATTGCTATTATCACTCTAACTCTGTGAGTGATAATATACCACCCCTCCCCTGCCTAGTCAAGGATTGAGTTATCCACAGGGCTTCGCTACGCTACGCCCTGTAAACAAGTGGGTTTTGTTAGAAAATATTAGTGACGCTACTACCGACTACTATCGGCGCCTTGACAAAAATCACTAAAACTGATACAATCATAAGCTCTTTTTACAAAAACAGGCAACGATGCTTAGTAAATGTTACTAGCATGAATTGCCTACATTAATGGAGGATAAAATGAAGTTCGAACTGAGAACAATTGAAAAGGATGGCAGTCACCACAAGCTCTATAATTGCGAGTCGGCTGGTGGCAATCTGTTCGATTTGTATCTCGGAGATACAAAATACGAAGGAAAATGGATGGTGATCCCTATGAACCATCCGGGGGATGAACCCATCAGCGCTGATATCTTCCCGAAGAAAATCATCTGCATGATGAATGTGGACGACTTCATGAGAAAGTTCGTAATTAGTGGAGCCGACCGCACGAGAGCAAATTATAATCTCGCTTTGGTAACAGCAATCGCCGATGGCGTAAGGATAATTACTGGCGTAGTGGAATAAAATCCACCACGCTAAAATACCAACGTAGGGAAGACGCGCAAGTGTCTTCCCGTTTTTTTAAAAAAAGACCTCATAATACGAGGTCTTTTTTAAATTTTAATTATTCTTAGTCGCCACCCATGCGAGGATAAAAATATAAACAATTATGCAATCGGCGCGATCTCGGACAGTAGCACATTCTCCACATAAATCCCGCGCGCGTAGAAAATTCGTTCTAATTCATTTTTAAGCTCCATTTCCACGGTATCACGCTTGGCGCCGACAATATCTTGATAACTAAATCTGGAAAACACCATGCGCATCCGACTGCGAATGGTGGGGCGAACAATCTTGGCGACAAAGTCTTCTCCAATGGTTTGCCAAATTGCCGGGATTTGATGGACGTCTAAACGCAGAAGAATGGTGCCTTCCACCGCCAATTTCTTGGCATCTTGCGATACGGTAGCGATAGGAATATCACCCAGAGCCTTCTCGTGCTCGGAATTGAATTGGCGATTGATGCTATATTCCAAAGTTTGAGTATTAAACAGCTTGGCTCTTTGCCAAAACGGAATCTTGAGATGTAGTCCCGGGGTTAGAACTTTTTTAAGTACTCCCCTGCCCAAATCATACACGCACGCCACATAACCCGGCGGGACGCTGATAAAGAGGCCTTTTAAAACATCCTCCACTACGAACGAATACATTAATTTGTCTAAAGAATCTCCACTCATACAAATTTTGGTGTCATCGCGAGCCCCGAAGGGGCGTGGCGATCCCAGCGCATTAAAACATTCGATGGGATTGCTTCGTCGCTTCACTCCTCGCAATGACAGTTACTTTTTAATGGGAAATAATAGCTTTCTAAGTATTGTAATCGTATCAGAAAATATCATGGATGTCAAAATAAAAAGCGACTTAACCATGGGCAGAAGCCAAAGGGCAAAAAAAGTAAACAACGGAAAAACTACCAAATAATACATTTCCGATTTTTGCCAAGTTTTCTTACCGCGATTTTCAATCATTATAGAAACCAACAAATAAACAGCAGCTACGCCGGCCCATAGGGTATCTTGAAACTTGCCTAGATTAAAACCGTAAAAATAAATATTTAATTTACCCGGATAATCAATAAAAGGATATAAAATCTTAGTCATGCGGTCACCGATAATACCGCGCATAAACACCTGATACAAGAGTATCAACACCAACAATTGAATAACCATTACCAAAACTTTGGCCCAGGGAGAAATCCGGTTCTTTTTCATAATTCGGCGAAACTCATCTTTCTGGGCAATCGGATCATGCTTAAAAGCTTTCACCCCTTCCAGCGCCTCGGCCTCAATGCGCGATTGTTTGAGAGCGTTGCGCTCGCCAATTACAGTAAGCGGCAAAAGAACAAGACGTAAAAAAATAGTGAGCCACACTACTGCCCATCCCAAATTTTTATCGGCAATATTCTCGTAAATCCAAACCAGCCCATTAAATAAGGGCTGATAGAGAAAAGTAAACCAAATATATGAAAGCATATACAATACCAATATTTTAGCACAAAATCGACTAAAAAGCAATCCTAAAATAACCGAGCCTGCCGGCTGGCCAGCCACTCCACATATTTTTTGATACCGAGCTTGGTAAGTTTAACTTCGCGGATAAACCATTTTTTGGTCGTCCGAGTACCGTAGCCAATTAGAAGCCCCCTATTAATAAGGCGTTCTAAACATTTAGTGATGGTATTAACCAGATCTTTTTGTTTATTTTTTTTATTTTTATAAAATACATTAAAAATCCGGCGGCTAACCTTCTCGCCTTTGCGCGCGAAGCATTCTTTGAGAATATGGCGCTGGAGAAGAGAAAACATAAATTATTGCTTATATTCCGGCGGGGAAATCTGCAAGTCAATGCGATTGAGATCGCGCGGAAACAGAGTGGCGTATTTGATATTATCAATGTTCAACAGGCGCGCAGTCAGCCGTTCCAACCCCATCCCCAGCCCGCCTTCGGGGGGCATGCCGTATTTAAACGCTTCCAAATAAAATTTAAAGTCATCGGGATTGAGACCTTTGCTATTCATACTGGCCACCAATTCATCGTAATCGTTAAACCGTTGTCCGCCCGAAGTAATTTCCACTCCGCGGAACAATAAATCAAAACTTTTGGTAAATTCCGGATCTTGCTTGTCGGGATAGGTGTACATGGGGCGTTTGGAAACCGGATAGTGGGTAACAAATACAAAATCGGAATTGAATTCTTTTTTAACATATTCACAAATCCACTTCTCTTCGCCGGGCTCCAAATCGGGTTCGGCGGTATGATCAACGCCCGTTCCTTTTTTAATCAGCTCCTGCACTTCACGCAATTTATATTGTGGAACTTTTTCCGGCAACTCGGGACGCTCATACTTCCATAATTTAAGCTCACTGGCTACAGTTTTTTCTAAATGGCTAACCAGGTGGCGCAACATGTCTATTTCTAAATCAATTACATCTTGATGGTCGGTAATCATACCAAATTCCAAATCTAAACTGGTATACTCATTGAGATGACGCGTGGTGGCGTGCTCTTCGGCGCGAAAAACATTTCCCACCGTGAACACGCGCTCAAAAACACCCACCATAATTTGTTTATAAAACTGGGGACTCTGCGCCAAAGTCGCTTTATTCTTCAAATATTGCACATTAAACACACCGGCGCCGCCCTCGGCCGCCGTCGCCACGATCTTGGGCGCTTGAAACTCAACGAAATCTTGGCTTAAGAGATAATCCCGAAAGCCACGCACCAGCTCGGATTGAATTTTGAACAAAGCGCGATACTTTTCCGCGCGCAAAGTGAGCGGCAAATAATCCAAATGTATATCCAGGCCGATTTTTTCATCTTCCAAATCCAACGGCAACGGCTCGGCTTTTGATAACACTTTTAATTCTTTGACCAAAACCTCCACCATACCGGTGGGCATATCCGGATTTTGTTGTTTGGCGCCACGCGCGTTCACGATACCGCGAATTTCAATCACCCACTCCGGCCGCACCTCTTTTAATTTTTCATTAGAAATTTCATCAAGCTCGCTCGGCACTCCCACCACTTGCACAATTCCACTGCGGTCACGCAAATCCAAAAACACAATCTTGCCCATGTTGCGCCGAGCGTTAATCCAACCTTTCAGGGTTACTTCTTCTCCTATTTTGTTAGCTGTTTCAATAGTTAGTGTACGCATAAAAATCAAAAATTATTTACCTAACATATCTTTAATTATTTCCGCATTGGCTGTTGATATATGAAACCAATAATCTTGTTGACAAAATGGACATTTACAAACCATAGCCAAAGGAGTCACTGATTCAATTTCTGGTGGCGCAATCCCAACCCCAATAATATTGCACAAATTTTCTTCGATCGGATTCAATCCGATAGGGTTTCTGTTGCCCATGCATTCATAAGTACGGCACTGATAATTTCCAGTCCTAGTTCTTGCAACCGGGATAACTTCGCCCCAACAAAATTTTTGTAATTCAACTTTATTTTCCGGATTATATTTAGGTGCTTCAGTCATAAATAATATTTAAGAAACTCTTCGATCCGCTACGCTCACTCAAAATGACAATGCTTGCTCTGCCTAATCTGCTTACTGACTAAACAACTCCGCCATTTCCACCAAACGATTGGAATATCCTACTTCATTATCATACCACGCCACTACTTTGACGAGATTGCCACCCACAACATTAGTTAAAGGCAAATCCACAATGGAAGAATAAGTATTACCAACATAATCGGATGAAACTAACGGCTCTTCGGTGCAAAACAAAATTCCTTCAAAGCGTTTAGTTTTGCTGGCGTCAATTAACGCTTGATTCACTTCTTCTTTGGTAACATTTTTCTTTAATACCACAGTAATATCAGAAAGCGAACAAGTCGGCACCGGCACGCGAAAAGCTACGCCATCAAAAATTCCCTGCAAATTGGTTTTTACTTCTCCCACGGCTTTGGCCGCGCCAGTGGAAGTAGGCACGATATTTTCGGCGGCGGCACGGGCTCGGCGCAAGTCTTTGTGCGGACTGTCTTGGAGATTTTGATCAGCGGTATAGCCATGCACCGTGCTCATTAATCCTTTTTCAATACCAAAAGTTTCATCCAAAACCGCCATCACCGGCGCGATACAATTGGTGGTACAGCTGGCGTTATTAATCACGGTAGAGGTTTCTTTTCCAACCAGCCCACAATTGACCCCGCGCACATAAGTCGGCACACCGCCTTTACCTGGCGCAGACATGATAACTTTTTTGGCGCCGGCCTTAATATGTAATTCGGCATCTTCTTTCTTGGTAAAACGACCGGTACATTCCAACACTACATCCACTTTCAATTTTCCCCATGGCAAGGCGGACGGGTCTTTTTGCGCGCTCACTGGATATTTCACGCCATCCACAATAATATTCTTTTCATCAAACGAAACTTCTTTTTCGTATTTACCATAAGCGGTATCGTACTTGAGAAGATGCGCCAAGGTCTTGGTGTCAGTAAGATCATTGATACCGACCACTTTAATTTTTTTGTGTTCCAAGGCGATTTTAAACGCGTGCCTCCCTATTCTACCAAAACCATTTATTGCTAAATTCATATGATAAAGCCTAAAAATTTAATTAAACAAATTGTCATTCTGAGCATAGCGAAGAATCTATTAAACAATGGCGATTAGATCCTTCGCTGTGCTCAGGATGACATAAAAATTATACCTTTTTTACATTACTTTGGCAATCAGGCATTTTAGGTATTCTCCCTCGGTAAAAGCGGCCAGTTGAGGGTGGTCAATGCCGTGAGTTAGTGTTTCTAAAATCTGCACGGTACGCCCGGCGCGGCCGGCGGATTCGGAAATAATATGGCGAAAATCCGTAAGCGGTAAGTGTTGCGAACAAGAACAGGAAACCAAGATTCCGCCGGAGGGCAACAAACGCATGGCGGCTTCGTTAATTTTTTTGTAACCCTGCACACCTTCGTAAATTTTGTGCCGGTCTTTGATAAACGCGGGCGGGTCGAGGATGATTACTTGAAAATTGTTAAATTGTTGAATTGTTAAATTGTTGAGATACGACTTAACATCTTCGTTTATAAAATCACACTTTTTTAAATCCAATTTATTTAATTTAAAATTTTCTTGCGCTAAATCCAGCGCGGGTTGGGAGGTATCTACGCTCACCACTTTTTTAGCGCCAGCACCAAGCGCGTACACGCTAAATCCACCAGTATATGAAAAACAATTTAAAACATTTTTGCCGACGCAATATTTTTGTAAAGCCAGCCGTTTATCACGCTGATCCAGAAAAAAACCGGTCTTTTGCCCACCAATAATATCTACCGAAAATTTGTAACCATTTTCGGTAATAGTAACGCGTTCCGGAATTTTGCCAAACAGGATACCGGTCGTATTGTCATTCTGAGGCGTAACCGAAGAATCCCTTAACGAACGAGAGGGATCCTTCGCTTCGCTCAGGATGACAAACGGCTGGGCTCCCGCCTGCGCTTGCCTGCCGGTAGGCATGGTGGGAATGGCAAGATATGGCTCTTTCGCCCGATTGCCGACATCGCTACGCTCGTAAATCCCTTTTGGCTTTAAAACTTTAACCAGCGCGCCCACAATTTCTTTTTTCCACTTATCAATACCGCGATTATGAAATTGCGCGACCAAATAATCGCCATACTTATCTACTATCAAACCGGGTAATAAATCGCTTTCACTGTTTATAATTCTGCAAGCATTGGTTTTTTTATCTAAAATAAAATCGCGACGCAATTCAAAGGCTGCCTTGATACGCTTAATAAAAAAACCCTCATCCACTTCTTCGCCCTCTTGCCAACCCCACACGCGTACCGCAATTTGCGAATATGAATTAAAATAACCGGAAGCCAAAAAACGACCGGTTTCATCCACCAGCTGAATTGGCGCGCCACTTTCGATACCATCTGGGATTCGCTGTAAAGCGCCCGAAAATACCCAAGGATGGCGACCGCGCACCGGTCCAATGCGTTTTGATAAAACTTTTAATTCTAACATATGCCTCTTAGTTTACTCTATTTCATATCAAAAAACAAGGGCAAATTTAACAAAACAAAACCACTCCCGATTAAGGGAGTGGCTTTAAGTTGCAATTTAGATATCGAGATTATCCACTGCGCTGGTGTCAATCGGAGTAGCACCGGCGGAAGATTGCATAGATCTCGGACCGCGACCGCCTTCTGGCTCATTAATCTTGAGGTTAACGCGAGCATTATGCTTGGCGCCAACGATCTTGAGTAATGTGCGCAGAGAACGAGCGGTTTGACCGGCACGACCGATCACATAGCCCATATCGGCTGGATCGACGTCTAAAGTAATCAGCACGCCACGCTCATCAATAGTGCGGGCAGCCTTCACCTTATCCGGATTATTCACAATCGCTTTCACGACCATTTCAATAAACTGTTGATCTGCTTCCATACTAAGTATAATTCAGTTTTATAAGAGCAGTCTGTCGACATGTGGAAAGGTCCACCAGTACTGCGAAATTATTATATGATAATTTTAAACTTGTGTCAATTAAGCTGCCGGGGCTTCAACTTTTGGAGCTTCGGTGGAAACGGGAGCTTTTGGCTCGCTAGCCTTTTTCTTCTCGGCTATTTTTTTCTTACGATCTTCCGATAAATATACAGACTTCTTTTTGGCGCCGGAAATAATACCATTCTTCAAAAATAAGTTGCTTACGGTATTAGACATCTGCGCGCCTTTGGAAATCCAATATTTAACACGATCAGCTTTGATTGTTATTTTGTTCTCTTTATCATTAGGATTGTAATTGCCCAAAAGTTCCAAATAGGTTCCTTTGGTATCGCGAGCTTTTTCGGAAACAATAAAACGATAAGCGGGGCACTTGGTTTTGCCAACACGGGATAAACGAATAATAAGCATAAAAAATTTTAGAGTTAATTGATAATTTTAGTTACCCGCCTCATCGGCGGATGCGCCGAAGAGGCGCAGAGAGCGCCGTTAGTATATCAAAACACCGTATTTCTGTCAATATCCCTCCTTCGCCGGCTCTATATCGTATTTTGGCACTTCTTCTATCTTTACACTCAAGAGCTTAGATACCCCATCGCCACCCATGGTAACACCATATAAAGCATCGGCGGCATGCATGGTAACGCGATTATGAGTGATAACGATAAATTGCGAATGGCGCGCCAGTTCGGACATAATCTTTACGAATCTTTGGGTGTTGGCTTCATCAAGCGCGGCCTCTACTTCGTCGAGCACCACAAACGGCGACGGATTACAGTTGAGAATGGCGCAGATAAGGGCGATCGAAGTAAGAGTGCGCTCACCGCCAGATAAAGCATTGATATGTTTAATTTTTTTGCCCGGCGGATTGGCGCTGATGTCGATGCCGTATAATACCTTCTCTTTTCGAACGGCTTTTTTCTTGATTTCAACCTCATCAGAAATTACATTACTATTCGACTGTTCAATTGTTAAATTGTTAAATTGTTGACTAGGTTGGGCGGGATTTTCTGTCTCGTCCGGCTCGGGTTCGCCGTAAAGTTCGGTGAGATCAGCGTGTCCGCCGTTAAATAGAATCTTAAAATAGCGATCAAATTCTTTGCGAATTTTTTTGAATTCAGTCTCGCGCTTTTTCTTCATTAAATCATCCAGCTCTTCAATCATTTTTTCCAAATCCTCGGTCGCCGCAGATAAATCGTCTATTTGCGTAGTTAGAAAATCGTAACGCTCTTTGGTAGTGCCGTATTCGGCGGTAACATCATCATCAATACCACCAATCAAACTTAGTTGGTATTTTAACTTTTGAATATCATCGGCAATCGCTGGCAACTCTTCGGGCTTCACTGTCGCCGGATTGCGTTCTATCACACTTAAAATCGACGCGCCCATTTCATTTTGACCTTCGTTTAATAAATCTTCCAACTTGGTTTCGAGTTTTGCCGCGGAGATTTTGAGATCATTGCGACTGTTTAAAATATTATTCACTTCATTTTGCCTTACCTGCATTTCGCTCTGCAAAGCAAACACCCGCTGTTTCTTTTTCTCTTCGGTTTCATTAAATTCGGATAATTCTTGGGCATATTCCGCCACCAACTGGGTTGCCTTAACCAATTCTTTTTTCATCACTTCTTTTTCTTGCGACAACTTAACCATAAAGGCGCCGTATTGCTCCGGAGAAATTTGTAACATGGATAATTCTTTTTCAATCCCGCCAATTTCTTTGTCCAAATTATCGCGCTCGCCTTCTTGTAGTGAAGTTTTATTTTTAATATTCTCCACTTCCACTTCTTGTTCTAATAATTTACGCTTAACACTATCTAGATTGTGTTCCAAATCCAAAAGATTTTGCTGTTCCAAATTAATTTGGGTTTGGAATTCACGCGTGCGCTCTTCGGTGGATAACGACAAGCGTGAATTGAACGACACGCTTTTGCTATGCCCGCGATAACCACCTTTCATTACTCCCCTTCTTTCTACCAAATCGCCTTCAAGTGTCACCATGCGACACCGACCAATACCGATGCGTTGGGCCACCGAAAGATCGCGTACTACCACGGTGTCGCCGAAAATATAGGAAAAAATTTCTTGGTAACGATCGTTAAATTTTATTAAATCAATAGCCAGCCCCACTACGCCCGATTCGGATAAAATATTTTGCACTTCGCTATTCATTGGCCTGCCCTGAATTTTATTAATGGGTAAAAATGTGGCCACGCCCAATTTGTGGCCACGCAAATATTCAATGGCCCGCTTGCCGGTTTCATCATTTTCTACCACTACCGAGGTTAGGTTGCCGCCGGCGGCAGTATCGAGCGCGATGCGATACTCTTCAGACACTTCGCCGAGCTCGGCCACAATGCCAAAAACTTTGCCACCAAAACTGCCCTTGGACTCAAGCACAGCTTTGACGGTGTTGAGACCGGAAAATTGAAAAAAGTTTTGCTCGGATTGATTCTGTAAAAGCGCGCTTTGTAAGCGAGAAATTTGCACGGTCTTTTCGGTTTTTTCCACAGTTAATTTTTCTACGGCTTTTCTTTGCTCTTCCACGCGTTTATCGGCCTGAACAATTTCATTATCCACTGCCTGTAATTGCGTATTAAGTAATTCACGCTTAAGCATCAGCTCTTTGAGTTTGTTTTCCAACCAACCAATGTTGCCTTTGCCGGCTTCTTGATATTGCGTTTGCATTTTTCCTTCCAAAATTGCCAACTGCCTTTCCCAGTCATTTTGCGCTCGCACTGCCGTCTGGTGTTTGGCCTGAATGGCGGCAAAAACATCTTGACGTGATTGTGAACGCGCGAGTTCCGAAAGTTCGGACTGAATTTTTTCTAATTCGTAAAAGGCACGGCGATATTCCGCTTCCACGGTTTTTAAATTATCTTCGATCCCTTTCATCTCTTCCCCGTGACGACTATACAAAGTAGAATAATAGATTTCTTGGGATTCGCGTAATTTTAATTCCACTTCTTGGCGCTTTTCTAATTTTTTCACTTGGCGCGCCAAAAGTTTGAGACGTGGTTCCACTTCGGCAATCAATCGCTGGGCTTGCTCCATATTATCGTGGGTACGCGCCAATTTGAGCGAAGCTTGATGTTGTTTAATTTGATGCTCTTTAATGCCTGACGCCTCATCCAAAAAATCTTTACGCTCCGCCGGACCGACGATCAAAAGCTTGTCAATCATGCCCTGACTAACAACTGAATATGAATGTTCGGCAAATTGCGCTCTGGCCAAAAGCAAATGAATATCCAAAAGCCGACAAGCATTGTTATTAATAAGATACTCACCCTCGCCATTACGATACAACCGCCGAGTGATAGTGATCTCGGGATAATCCAAACCAATTTTATCGCCGGTGTTATCCAAAATCATGGTTACTTCTGCCGCGGATAATTGCCCTTTAGACTGTGAACCATTAAAAATTACATCTTCGGATTTCTTGCCACGAATAGCCTTAAGCGAAGTTTCGCCCATTACCCAACGAATGGCATCGGTGATATTGCTTTTACCCGAACCATTGGGCCCCACCACCGCAGTAACACTAAAACGACCGTCCTTTTGGGGCAGAAAATCCAAAACAGTCTTTTGGGCAAAAGATTTAAAACCTTGAATTTCGAGACGCTTGAGATACATAAGTGTTTTCATTATACCACAGTATTGTCTTGATTAAAATGGTAAATTGGGGATAAATAAACCTTAAAGCCCGTCCCTTGACATATCATATATAATGTGCTATGATGCTCTGTTCGCCAACAATAGACACGATACATGGATAAAAATATACCAACACTAATGTATCGTATTCTATGTATCCTGTATATTGTAATCTATGCGACAAATCAGCAAAGAAATTCACAAACAATTAATGGCTGCGAAAAAAATTATCATCATCCCCCATCAACATCCGGACGGTGACTCTTTGGGTAGCGCCGGAGCGCTTAAAGAATTTTTAAATACTGTAAATAAAGACGCGACTATTTTTTGCGCTTCGCCCGCTCAATCCAAATATCATTTTATACCGCATGCCAGAACGCTAAGCAACGAACCGCGCCGCTTTGCCGATAAAGCTGTGGATACTATTGTAGTATTAGACTCGGGAGATTTGCGTTATGCTGGTGTAGATGTTCACCTTAAAAATCATCCAGCACAAATTATTAACATCGACCATCACCCTACCAATGAAAAATACGGCGACATCAATCTGGTAATGCCCACCGCCAGTTCCACGGCCGAAATTCTTTTTTATTTTTTTAAACATAACGAGATAAAAATCAATCAAATCATGTCAACCGCTCTACTTACCGGCATCATTACCGACACTGACAATTTTACCAACTCAGCTACCAATCCGATGGCCATGCTGATTGCCAGTGAGCTACTTCGCACTGGTGGTAATTTGAATTTAATCAATCAATATACTATCAGAAATAAATCACTGGCGGTTTTAAAACTTTGGGGTGCCGCCTTGTCCCGTCTTACCAAACACGAAGGCAAAGATCTTACTTATACTTATCTCACCCAGAAAGATTTTGAGAATTATAATGTGAGCGAAAATGAAGCCGATGGCATCGCCAACTTCTTGAATAATTTAGAAGGCAGTAAAACTTCCTTAATATTAAAAGAAACCGCTGATGGGAAAATTAAAGGCAGTTTTCGCACTACCAGTGATGAAATGGATGTGGCAGCCTGGGCCAAACGCTTGGGTGGAGGCGGTCACAAAAAAGCCGCTGGATTCTCGCTGGAAGGAAAGATGGAAGAGGTGCTTCAAAAAATACTATTGAAAAACTAAAAGATTGTCATTGACAGTCTGCCTACAATATGATATACTACTCACTGTCTTAATATTGGGCTTAATTAATAATGTATGCAAGAAACCGTATTCAATATTATCCAATTAGTTTTAGCTTCGCTATTAATCATTGTTATTCTGTTACAACAAAAAGGCTCCGGTCTTTCCGGTGTTTTTGGCGGTTCCAGCAATATCTACAGCACTAAACGCGGTTTTGATAAAATTCTGCATTTTGCTACCATTATCATAGCGATTGTCTTCTTTGGAATTTCTATCGTTCGCCTCGCCTTATAAACCAAGGCTATAAACTCATGCCTCTTCGCAACTTTTTGACGCGGCTTATTAAAAAAAATCCGTCTGCGTCATACAAAAATTTTGACCAAAAATTAATTAATGGTCTTAAAACTCGCCCGGTACCCACTTGGCAACAATTAAAATACGTGGGTAAATTTTTGAATTCCAAAGAAAAAAGGATAATAACCACCACGGCCAGCATTCTTCTTGTCATATTACTAGCCTGGATAATCATTTTTTTTCAGACCCATATAGTTTTATCTCCCAAAGCTGGCGGTGAATATATCGAAGCCGTAGTAGGACAACCAAAATACCTTAATCCTATTTTCTCCACCAGCAACGAAGTGGACAGCGACATTACTCCGTTGTTTTATTCCGGTCTATTCCGTTTTTCCAATGATAAAAAAATCTTACCCAATCTAGCTAGTGGCTATACTATTAGCGCCGATAAAAAAATATACACCGTCACTTTACGCCAAGATGTAAAATGGTCTGACGGCCAGCCATTTACCGCCACTGATGTAATTTTTACATTTGAAGCCATCCAAAATCCCGAAGTTAGCAGTCCTCTAATTACCGGGTTTACAGGAATAGAAATAAAGAAAATTAACGATTACACCATCACCTTCGCTCTCAAAGAGCCTTACGCGCCTTTTTTAAGCTCGCTAACTGTAGGCATACTACCCGAACATGTCTGGGGAGAAATTCCTCCCGCCAGTATGCATTTGGCCAAAAATAACCTACAACCAGTCGGTACCGGACCGTGGCAATTTAGCAAAATGATTAAAGACGACATCGGCAATGTTCAAAGCTACACTTTAACACGCAACGAAAAATACTACCGTCAATTACCTTATCTAAAAACCCTAACATTCAAATTTTTTTCCGATTACAACCAAGCCATGGAGGCTTTGCGCGGTCAAGTGGTGCAAGCTGTCAGTTTTTTACCTAATAATTTAAAAGACAAAATTACCAATAAAAACTTTATTAATTACCCTCTATCATTACCTCAATATACAGCTTTATTCTTTAATTCCAACCAAGAAACCTCTCTCAAAGACGCTAATCTGCGCGAAGCTCTGGCAATGGGAATTAATAAAGAACAAATAACCACTGAAACATTAAACGGTAATGGCGAAATTATTAATTCTCCAATACTACCCGGACAACTGGGTTTTTATCCAGAACTCAAAACCACCAAATATTCTGTAAATGATGCTAATTCTCTTTTGGACAAAACTTGGAGTCGCATTGAACCAGAAGAATTCTTTGAAATAAAAAATTCCGCTGCTATCAAAAATCGTCAGTCCGAAATTGACGCTATCAAGAATACCACGTCCACTCTTTCTAATGACCAGGGCGATGCCGAAACGGCAAGCAGTACTATTGAAAAATTAAAACAAACTATTGCCGAAGAAATCCGCGCCACCATGACGACTGGACAAACATTCTACCGCAAAAATAAAGAAGGAAAAATTTTATCATTAGTCATCACTACAGCTGATACAATAGAATACTCAAAAGTCGCCGAGGCAATAGCCAAAACTTGGCGCGGACTAGGAATAGAAACCACCGTCCAAACTGTATCTGCTCGCCAAATTAACCGAGAAGCTATAAAAGAACGGTCGTACCAAATACTTCTATACAGTGAAATTGTAGGCGCTGACTCCGATCTCTATCCTTTCTGGCATTCTTCTCAAACCGAATATCCCGGCCTCAATTTGGCGCAGTATGTTAATCGTTCGACAGACAAAATTTTGGAAGATGCTCGCTCCGCTACCAGCACAGTAGAGAGAGAAAAACTCTACAAACAATTTCAGGATATTTTAATCAAAGATCTGCCAGCTATCTTTCTCTATACCCCTTACTACAATTTTATAGTAAACAAAGATATCAAAAACATCGAAATTAAAAACATCTTCTCTCCTTCTGATCGTTACAATGATTTAGGAAACTGGTATATCAAAACCAGCTGGCAGTGGAAGTAATACCGCCGACCTAAGTATCAAATATACAAACACAAAGGACACGTGGCGGAATTGGTATACGCGTACGTCTCAGAAGCGTATGGGGCAACCCGTGAGAGTTCGATTCTCTCCGTGTCCACACCTATTTATCAAGTTATAAAGTTGAAAGTTATAAAGTATTTTTATTTCACAAACTTTATAATACCTATGATTAAAACAAATAAAAAAATATTATTTGTAAAGCCCGACGATGCTCCAAATTCTTTATAACTTTAAAACTTTTAATAAATATTACTATGATTTCTGCTGTCAAACCAGCCCTACCCCGTCAATCTCACTCACCCCGTCATGATCAACGCCGACGCGGTTTTAACACACCCCGACCTTCCTTCGCCCGCTTCCGAGGAACAGAAGAACTAAAACTAAAGGTAACAGTACTGGGAGGTCTCGAAGAAGTAGGGCGTAATTGCACCCTTTTGGAATACGGCGAGGATATTATTATTATCGACATGGGTCTGCAGTTTCCCGAAGAAGACATGCCGGGGATCGATTATATTATTCCCAACATGGAATACTTGCATGGCAAAGAAAAACGCATCCGAGGAGTGATCATTTCTCACGCTCACTACGATCATATCGGCGGTATCCCCCATTTAATTCCCAAGCTTGGCTATCCGCCCATTTACGCATTGCCCTTGACTAACGCCATTATCAAAAAACGCCAAGAAGATTACAAAGGTTTACAACCGCTCAAATTAAATAATCTTAAAATTGACGATAAATTAAAACTCGGGGTGTTTGAGTTAGAATTTTTTCATCTCAACCATAATATTCCCGACTCCATGGGTATTGTGGTCAAAACTCCCGAAGGTGTAATAGTGCATACCGGCGATTGGAAGTTTGATTACCAGCCGGGTAGCAACGACCAGCCGGCTGACTTACAAAAAATCGCTCGCATTGGATCACAAGGAGTATTGGCGCTTCTTTCCGATTCCACCAACGCTTCTTCTCCCGGCCATCAAATTTCCGAATCCGAAATCGGCACTAATTTGGACGATATTATTGCCAAAGCGCCCGGACGCATTATCATCGGCACTTTTGCTTCTTTACTTACACGCATTAAACAAATTATTGAAGTAGCCGAAAAACAAGGAAAGATTGTGGCGCTCTCCGGATTCAGCATGAAAAGTAATGTGGCCATCGCCAAAGAATTAGGTTACATAAAATTTAGCCCGAAAACTCTTATTGACATTCGCCATATTGATAACTACCCCGCTAATAAAGTGGTAGTCCTTTGTACCGGCGCGCAAGGCGAAAAAAATGCTTCTTTAATGCGCATCGCCAACGGCGAACATCGGGAAGTGAGATTAATTCCGGGCGACACGGTGGTGTTTTCCTCTTCAGTGATTCCCGGCAACGAGCGCACGGTGCAAAGGCTCAAAGATACCCTTTTTCGCAAAGGCGCCGAAGTAATCCATTACCAAATGATGGACGTCCACGCCGGCGGTCATGCCAAAGCCGATGATGTAAAACTAATGATCCGTTTGATTAACCCCAAATATTTTGTTCCGATTGAAGGCAATCACTTTTTGCTCCACTACAATGCCAAGGTAGCCGAATCAACCGGCTTTGCCAAGTCAAACATTTTCATTGCCGATAACGGACAAGTGATGGAATTTAAGGCGGGTGTGGGACATTTGACCAAAACCAAAATTCCAGCCGATTACGTATTTGTGGATGGTTTGGGAGTATCCGACGAAACCAACATTGTATTACGCGACCGCCAAGTACTCGCCGAAGATGGGATGATCGTGATTATTGCCACGGTCGACACCAAAACCGGCTTACTAATCCAAAATCCGGATATTATTTCACGCGGGTTTGTTTTCTTAAAAGAAAATAAACAACTGATCGAGGATTTGCGCCATCGCGTGAAAAAATTAGTAACCGACTCCGACCCCAAATCATGGGCCGATACCAATTATATCCGCAACAAAATCCGTGAGTATGTAGGACAATTTCTGTTCACCAAAACCGAGAAGCGGCCAATGGTTCTGCCAGTAGTGATTGAAGTCTAAGACCGACTTGCCCGTCTTTAAAACAAAAATATCGTCTTATTATTAGACAATATTTTTGTTTGTGATTATTATTTTTCTATATTCATTAATAACTCACCAATTTTAAATTCTATATCGTTAAAACTCATGATTTTTGGCCCAGAAAAATTTGGAAATTTAACATAATAAGAACTGTCGCTCATTGGGTCCATTGAAGTCTTATCGACATCGCCAGCACTATTTTTTATAGCCATACCACAAATAACATCAGTTGCTAAATATTTTCCCTCTGAAATAGATTTTGTTTGTGCAATAAATTCCTCAGGGATGTTCACAAAATTGGGGTACCACGGCTTAATCTTTTCGTCTTTTGTTTCATGTAGCGTTAAAAGCATTTTTAACGCTTCCTGCTCCTCGACTGTTTGCTCCCGACTATCACCTCTAATCATATAATTATAATTACAAATACAAATAAAAACTATTAAACATAACTTTACACCTATATTACCCCCCCCCCCGATACTTTCTGTCAAAAACTTATCCCCACCCAATATTGATAAAAGTTGCTGTTACCGAACTGGGCCGAGCGCGAGCTGTCTCGTAATTTGACAAAAAAATCGACTAGCTATATAATAAACGTATGATCAAATTACTCCAACAATTAAATTGGTGGACTGCTCCCGCGCTTGGGCAGTAGTTTGATTTTAAATAACTTTTAAAACAACTGCCTAAGTGGCGGTTGTTTTTGTATATGACAAAATATTTTTTCTACAATCGTTGCACAGAATATTGGCGAAAATAAATTCGACCTTGTTTTTATTATTTATTTTTATTATATGAATTATCATAATTTACCCAATCAAGACGGCTACTTCGGCGAATACGGCGGACAAATGGTTCCGCCCCAACTTAAAACAATTTTAGACGATGTGGCCAAAGCTTACGAAGAAGCTAAAAATGACCCAAAATTTATTGCTGAATACGAAGACTTATTAAAAAATTATGTTGGCCGGCCCTCCCCTCTTTATCTGGCCAAAAATCTCACTGCCAAATTGGGAGGTGCTAAAATCTATCTCAAACGCGAAGATCTCAATCATACTGGCGCGCATAAAATTAATCACTGCCTAGGAGAAGCGCTTTTGGCCAAACGCCTAGGCAAGAAAAAACTCTTGGCCGAAACCGGCGCCGGGCAACATGGTGTAGCTTTGGCCACAGCCGCGGCCATTGTGGGGTTAGAGTGTGAAATCCACATGGGCGCCATTGACATTGCCAAGCAACACCCCAATGTCATCCGTATGAGAATGCTCGGGGCCAAGGTGGTGAGTGTCGAAGGGGGTGGCCGATGCCTCAAAGACGCAGTGGACAGTGCTTTTGCCACTTATGTGCAAAATCCAGGTGAAACATTTTTTGGCATTGGCTCGGTGGTCGGTCCTCACCCCTATCCCATGATGGTGCGCGACTTTCAATCAATAGTAGGACGCGAAGCCAAAAAACAAATAATGGAAAAAGAAAATCGCCTGCCTGATTATTTAATCGCTTGCGTGGGTGGAGGCAGTAACGCGATGGGGCTATTTTACGAATTTCTTAACGATGATGTAAAAATGATTGGTGTGGAACCGGCGGGAAAAAGTTTTAAGCCCGGCGAGCATGCGGCCACGCTCACTTTGGGTAAGCCGGGTGTAATTCATGGTATGATGACCTACTTACTTCAAGACGAAAAAGGCGAACCACTGCCAGTACACTCCATCGCTTCCGGGTTGGACTATCCAGGTGTGGGACCGCAACATTCATATTTTAAAGATACCAAACGCGTGGAATACACGACCGCGAATGACGTCGAGGCCTTAAATGCTTTTATGGAATTGTCTAAAACGGAGGGAATAATCCCGGCGCTGGAAAGCGCCCACGCTATCGCCCACGCGATAAAGTTTGTGCCCACTTTATCCAAAGACAAAATTATTATCGTCAACCTCTCTGGCCGGGGCGATAAAGATGTGGATTATGTCGCGGAAAAATTAGACATTAAATAATTAAAAATCAATTGAATTCTTGCTATTCGTGACCAAAATATTTTTTTGTGCTATAATATTGTAGCTTAAAATAATTTATAAACTATGCAAGAAATTCAAGAGGTGTTTAATCGCATCAAAGAAACCCAAAAAAAACAAAAAGACATTCGCTCGGCATATAAAGACGCGCTTGCCGGAAGTGGCGAATACCGAGAAATCATTGATCAAATAAACACTTTACGAGAAAAGAAAAAAAAGATAGAAGGACAAATTCGTAATGAATTTAACCAAGAATTCTCCGAACTAGATGTAATTCAAAATGATATCACCAGCGACCGCGAGCTACTAAGTGATATTGCTTTAAGCCAATTTATGAAAGGAGAAACAATTATGGTAAAAGACGAATACGACAATGAATACGAACCGACGTTTACTGTAAAATTCAAAAAAACTTAACAAAAAAGACGCTTCCTGTGAGGCGTCTTTTTTTAATTAGGCATGACGGTTGGGCTTTCGTCTGCCTTCCACATCTATATTATTCTCGTCTTCCTCTGATTCTTTCTTCTCATCGGTAAATACCCCTTTAACTACATCTTCAATTTCTTGATAAAGTTTAAACACTTCTTTTAATCGGCTTTGAAAACCATATATACGCAGACGCAGTGTTTTTATATCCTTGTTCGTAACGTTAACCGAATCATTAGCAAAAAACGCCGAAAAACTTTTTAATTGGCGACGATAATCTTCCGGCAAAGGCGCTATTTTTTGAAGAAGCTCAAAATTACCCGCTATTTTTTGAAGCCCCAATTCATATTGAAATTCCAATTTCTCAAGATGGCGTTTCAACTGTTCTTCTCCGCCTTTCTCAATGTCTTCTTTACTCAAAAAAACCATATCAGTTTCCAAAGAAGAATCATCACTGTCAATATCATAAACTAAAAAACGTTCCGAGTTCATATCAATAATTAAGATTCAAAAATTTTATCCAAAGGTACTGGATTACCATCTTCATCAATATCCTTACGTCGATACCGAACTTTTTTTTCAATTTCATCCAAATTTGGAGCCGCTTCAACTACTTTACCTTCGCCAACAATAGAATCACCCACTCCAACATAGGAAATTTTTGATGTTGTTAATTCTTTTTCCGCCCCTCGTGTGACACCACCCACTCGCCACTTAGGATCAGGACAACGATCGCGCATATTTTTATTTTTTTAAATACTGTTTAATCGTCTCAGCAGATTTTTTAAAACGTTTTTTCTCACCTGCTGTAAGCTCCACCGACCAAACCTTTTCCACCCCACTGCGTCCAATCACCGCTGGTACACCCAGGCATACTCCCGACACGCCATTATAATTATTAAGCCGCGTGGAAGCCGGCATTACTTTGTGTTGATTGAACAACACCGCCTCCACAATATCGGTAGTTACCGCCGCAATACCATAAAAAGTCGCGCCTTTGCGATGAATAATCTCATACACTTCGGTACGCACGTCGTCGGCAATGGCTTTCTGCTCGGATTCACTGAATAATTTGCCTCCGCTTACCCCACCCACACTCACTGTGCTCCATGGCACAAATTCACTGTCGCCATGCTCACCCATCACAAACCCATCCACGCTTTGTGGATACACACCCAACTTTTTACCAATGGCGGTTTTGAGGCGTGCGGTATCTAGCCCGGTACCAGTACCAAAAACTTGACCCAATGGTAATCCGGACAATTCCTGTGCCATATAAGTAACAATATCCACCGGATTGGCCACTACAATAATTACCGCCGTGGATTTAATTTTACCAATTTCTTTAAACACTGAGGCGCAAATCGCTTTATTCTTATTTACCAAATCCAAACGAGTCTCCCCCGGCTTTTGCGCCGCACCGGCCGTAAGAATAATGACATCCGCGTCAGCCGCGTCTTTAAAACTCGCCCCCACCACACAACCGGTTTCGGCAAAACAAAGCCCATCGCTAATATCCAATACTTCTCCTTCTTCTTTGGCTTCGTTAACATCAATCAAAATAACCTCGGATGCCAAGTTTTTGAACATGAGAGTATAGGCTGTGGTTGCCCCCACCGCCCCCGCGCCAATGATGGCAATTTTCTGCGCCGGACAAACAGATTGGATTTTGTTCAACATAACAAAATAACGATTAAATATATAATAAATATAGTATACCACTAAACAAATAACTTGTCATTTAGGCAAATTTGGTATAAAATAACCCTATCGCAACTCGTTGGGCCGTGACTTTAATTTCATCGAAAGTTTACCATATTTTAGCCACTTTGACTACAAGTTATGATAAAAATAGTTAGGCGAAATCTAAAACTAATCAACTTTTAACCCAAAAATTATGGCGCAAAATTACTTTAAAGAAAACGCTATCAAAAATGTCATTGTTATCACAATCGCAGTTTTCCTTTACCCAGTTATTTCAATGTCAATAGCACCGATCAAACCGGAACAAATCAATGATTTTCTTTTAATTATTAGCATGCTTTTAGTCACGGTTTGTTTTGCTAATTTTGCTTTTACATATGAAAAAAGTAAGCTGCAAATAAAAACAGGAAAACTGCTTGCACATTCTGCCACTGGAGTATTTATATTACTTACAGCAATATTACTTGAAAGCATTACACTGTCAGTTAAAGTGGTATGCCCATCTTTTCACGCCATAATTTTTGGATTTTCAGTTTTAACATATCTCGGGATAATTTTGTATGATTTCTGGGATTTAATGAGGGCACAATAACAAAATTGATTAATTTTTGACATTGCACAACAGCCGATATGCGGTTCAAGAAAAAAAGTGCTAAATATTTTCAGTGGATACTATTTTTCTTTTATAATATGAGAATATCACCTGCTCTAAAATACACAATGGTAGGAGGCGTCGTAGGCTTTTTAGTGGAACCTCTATGCTTAATTATGAGCATAATTGGGCTGAAAAAGTTTGCACTTGCATTATTTGATGTATTATTGAAATTTGATTACCTATCCGTCTTAATATGCGCGGGAGAATGTGCTGGTGAAAATGGGCTTCTTCACTTTTTCACTATGCCAATAAGTCTTGCTACTTATGGTATTATTACAGGGGCAATTATTGGATATTTGCTAGTTGATAAATTAAAAAAATAATTTTATTTTAAATACTCGCTCATACAAATTGATTATTATTTCGACGGTCGCCTTCGGCATATTACCTGCTTACCGGCAGGCAGGTATCACCTAAAAATAATCAAATTCGGACATCCTGATTCGCACTCGTGTTGCGTTAAAAATCCGCTAACTTAAGCTGTTTCTGCTCACCATTTTTTAAACTAGGTAATTTGACAGTGGAAATTAGGCTGTGTAGAGCATTTTTTTCAAATTGTGTCACTTG
>Ga0172381_10000649_pt1 | contig 42088 bp, 66 predicted proteins | sample Leawel6488metaG_FD_119754 | JGI IMG/M metagenome (GOLD analysis project Ga0172381, IMG submission 119754) | Leachate microbial communities from a municipal landfill in Southern Ontario, Canada - Leachate well 64-88 metaG | ecosystem: Engineered > Solid waste > Landfill > Unclassified | place... | reverse complement strand
CCCGCCTTTCTCTACATACAGGCACCGCTTCCCCGGATACCTGCACGATGTCGCCATACACCAGATCTCCAGCGGCGCTCCGGGAAGTTCCCCGCCCGTCTCCTTCTGCTCCGGGTAGAACTGGTCAGGGCTGATCATGTAGACCGTGCGCATTACTCATTCCCCCGAATCTTTTGTACCCTCGAGGCACACCCTTTCCTTGCAATCCAAGCATACACGCCAAGGGGTTGCATGGTTTCGCCTTCGCAGTAATCGAAGTATTTCCCATCTTCGTAAAATTCACAAGTGGCACATCGCTTTTCGTGAGGGCGCATTACGTCGCCTCCGTCCTCAAATGAGTTATGACTTCGACAATAAACAATCGTAATGTTGGGATTGTCATTAACTGCAACGTTTTCTTATCGAGGTTGATCTCATGCTGTAACAATTTATTTTCAACGATTGCCGCGTAACTTAATTGGCAGCAACTCGTACCGTATGTTTTTATCGCCTCATTCGGTTGCACGTTCTCTGAGACTACCAGATCGATAATTTCCCAGAGTTTGTTTTCGTCAAGATGCGCCATTATTTTATCTCCATCGTTTCTTTGCATCCTTTGCAATCAATTACATTTTCAAAGGAGATACATAGTCCATAGGGGCATTGTGCTTTGAATGGTGCTTCGTGCTTTTCCCACCGTTGATATGGTGTAAGCCCATCAACACCAATTAGTGTGTGTCTTTCATTGTTTGCCATTACAGATCACCCTTTTCTTCTTTAGAATACCACGATGGAATCCAAGGATACGGTCTGTAGGAAAGTATCGCCATAAACGTACATGCGAATGTACCTGTGCAGAGCCATACACAACGCATTAAAAAATCTGGTTGTTCAAGCCACGAGGGATCGTGCATAGAAACAGAAAATAATATCCCAAAGGCAATTCCTGTCCATGCTCCGAAGTTCATCAATCCTACAAACTCTGCTGTTCGTTTTGTTGCCATCTTATTTCATCTCCCTCAAACTCACGCGAACCTCGCGGAACTTCGCCGGCACCGGCTGCATCCCGCGCTCCGCCTCGCGCCGTAGACGCTGGCGCACATTTTCCTCGCCAATGGTGGAGTGGGTGGGATCGTTGTCGATCATATCAGTGCCTCTCGATCAGCTTGCAGTAGCCTTCTATCCGTTCTGATAATCTCCCATAGTAACACTCATTACAATCGTGGGTTGTTGACGTTGACGCTTCTTTACAATCACCAAAGCCGGGTGTTAATCCTTCTTTGCAGAATATCTCTTCGTCAACCGATGGAACCCACGCCGTGCAACGCTCGCGCTGGCATGGAAATACATTCTCCCATGCAACACCATTAACAGGATACCAGTTTGCTTTTATCATATCATCCTCATTTGAGAATGCGCAATTGGGTCCCTGTAATGGGCGGCTCATAATCGGGCATATCTTTTCGTCTGCCATAAAAATCACTGGATGGGATAGTTGATATCCCCGCGCTCGGATTTTACCCATCTCCGCGATGTTGCTCCGCAGGGTTTGTGGAACCCGTTGCGACGTAACCACAGCCCGATCTTCTCTTTGGTATACCCTGTCGCTTTGGATATATCATCGGTGTAGACCGCACCGGTTTTGTCGAGATTCGCCGTTACCGCTTCGTCGATTTGCATTATCGGTTACTCCTTATGGGTTGCTTCCGCATCGATGATCGGGCTGTGGATATGGACCGGCGCTTTCTTCATCTTGCCTTTCGGCTCGTCTGGCGTGATATCCCGCATGGGTGGTTTCTCCTGTTCCGGCATCTCTTCAGGAGAATATACCCCGCTGATCTGGAATGCTCTACGAAGTGCCTGGGCTTCAGCGACTTTCTGGATCATGGTTTTGGGATGCGTCAGCCACGTTCCCTGATTGTGGTTGTATTCCTTGGCCGAGACTTCGACACTGAACGCTACCCTCATATCTTTCCGGTAGACTTTCGCCCATCCTATTAACTCCGTGCCTTCCATCTTCGTCCCGCTTTCCATCCCATCGAATGCACCGCTGCGATGCGCGAGCTGGAGGAGACCATCCCTTCCGACAAAGATCGATGCGGGTTTGGTGTCGGTATATTTGACCGCCCAGATCTGTTTCGTCAGCGGGTCCAGCCCCAGCGTCTTTGCCTGGTAGAGCAGAAGCCGGAATTCGCTGTCGGTGCATTTCGGTGCGGATACCTGCCGGATAAGATCGATATCCGACGCGGAGAATTCTTTTACTGCGAGATCGTTAGACATTCGCTTTCACCTTCTCAATCTCCATGAGTTTGGTCAAACGTCGAACAACAACCTGGCTGAAAGATTGTTTTTTATCTTCCATTTCTTTATGGATATCCACATAAAGATCATCATTCATTGAAACAGCTCTTGTTGGCATAGTTACTAATTGGCTTTACAAGTATTTATTACTACTTGTTAATATGTTAAAAAAGAGTTGTAAGAGTATTGTTACAACTCTCGTTTATAAAGAATGTATGGTTTTGTGTATGGTTTGTATAGTTGAGCCATTTTTCACCTTAATTCACTTTTCTTCGCATATAGAGAAACGAAAATAGTAAAAAGTGGCAAAACTATACATCAACTATACACTAAAAAAGTATTAATCTTTTCTTGGCCGTTTCCCGGTTTTGAACCGTATTCCAATATAATATTTTCCATCACTTTTCCTTTCTCTCTGGAATCCCTTATCGTGCATCAATCTCCCAAATTTTGTGCTGCTCATCGGTTTTTCATCACCGTTATAAGTATTCCAGATCTTGTATGCTGAATACAAATCACTAGATTTCTCTTCAAACAATTTTCCGAAAGGATCGTTCTCTGTAGGAAAATCACAATAATCTATTACAAAGTCGTGAAGAATATCCTGATCCTCTTTATATTGCGTTGTTGCGTCTGCAATAACTTTTGGCGGAGTCAATGAACCAAGACGGTAATAATCCTTCAATCCTTCAATTGCCCAATTCAATATCCCGGGAAGTTCATGTGAGATTAATTTTTCAGCAAGTTTTTTATCCCACTCGCTTTCAGGCAATACTTCATTGAATGGAATAATCTTGATCCGTCTCCAGATTGAATTTGTCATATCAGAAATTGCTGGCGGGTGATTAAACGCCCACCAGATTTTAAATCGTGGTTTAAAAGTAAAAAATTCCTGGTGTAAGAACCGAGCCGATATATTTTCTCCACCAGTAAGCTGTTTAATAATAGACTCATCCAGGTGCGTATCCGAACTGTTCTCACTTGCATAGACCATACGCTTCCCAGCCAGAGCTGCAATATCGTTGCTTATTTCCCCCCTTTCTGTGGTAAACGTCCGTGACTGTGTCACAGTCCCATATTCCCCAAGGAGCGCGTTTAGCACATCAAGAAATACGGATTTACCATTGGCTCCAGAACCATAAAGAAGAAACAAACATTGTTCCCCAGTTGATCCAGTAAGTGTGTATCCAACCGCTCGTTGTAAGAACGCGATCATTTCATCCTTATCAGTCCGGGATCTGAAGATACGGTTCAGGTATTTCTTGAACTGGGGGCATTGTGCTTTATCATCATATTCATAGTCCGCAAGACGGGTAATAAAATTCATGCGGTTATGGTCTTGTAGTTCAAGAGTTTTCAGGTCCAGTGTCCCGTTGCGAAGATTGAACTGGTAATCATTACTATCAAGTTCGTCGGGACTTACAACTATCCGTTTGCTATTCTGTGCAAGCGATACCATACTGTTAAGCGCAGCACGACATTCACATTTATAAGCCCATCCAGAATACGATTTCGTAGAATCTTTCGTTGGTGCTCTTGACGCTTCAACATGGACCCTGCGAATAACATCTTTCCCGATACGATTAATAAATCCATTATCGTCTTTCTTCCAACGGCCTTCCGAAGTAGTATAAATATACCACGATGTAAACTGATGGCAATACCGTATGTAATAGTTTGCCTGGTCCACCAATCGTTCAGAGTTTCCGAAATCGGTTAAGGGGCGGTTATTAACCGTAGCAATATTAATGCAGCGTGCAGACCACCCCTCACTTAATAAAAAATCATCACTCTCCGAATGATCTTTATCTTTTAACGCACGAAGCCAATCACCTTCGTATTTTTGTAACGTTTCTGGGGGAACTTCACCATTGATAAATCGCTGGTAATATTTTTTGAAATCTACAGTCAGATCTTCAGTAACTCTTGTTTTAGAACGGTCCTCGATAATCTTATCAATAATCTCCGCTCGTTGCTCTTGGGTGTATTTTGGTGATTCCGATTCCCCCATAATACTCACTCCAACATTCAAGGAGAAATCACCTTAATACCTTGTGATTCAAATGCTTCTTTGAATCTAATATCTGGGGTAAACAGATAAATTTTGTAACCGTTTGTATATTCTTTGTAAGTATTTATCTGTCGCATAACTTTGCCAAAAGAATCAACATATGGTTTGCATTCAATGAATAATGCGTGATATGAACTTTTATTAATAACCACATCCCAATATCCTACAATAAACCCAGAGCATGTTTTTAATGGGACTTCGTAATCAATCGTTTCAACATCTATAATATCAAATTTTGATTTAGAATAGTCTTTGTTTGACAGCATCAAAACAAGCTCATCGTGTTTTGGTGTGGTTAACTGTTCATCGTCAAGATTCCAGAGTTTTTCCGTTGTCGAGTATCTATCCTTTTGACCTGTCATAATTTGGCTTCCTGCAACCGGCTTCGCATAAAGACGCTATGGGGGTCCGACCCCCCATAGTGCCGGTGCAGAAGCCAAACTGCAATTACTATATTCCCCTTCAGACCTTATAACCCCTTTGCCGCAACGCGGGCGAGCGTCATTCTGGCACCCCAAAGAAATCTGTGATCTTATGGTTGTTCACTTTCTCCAGCCGCTTCTTGGCGATCTCTATATATGCCGGTTCTTTCTCAATGCCTATATAGTTCCGACCGAGTTTCTTACAGGCGACGCAGGTTGTACCGGAACCCATGAACGGATCAAGAACCGTCATACCGGGCTTTGAGTAATTTTCAAGGCACCATTCCATGAGAGGAAGAGGTTTCTGAGTCGGGTGCTCGCGCTTCTCTTTGTGCGCCATATCTTCCTGCATGAGTCCATTCCAGCGGTGCCGGAAAATACGTACAGCTGAGGGAAAAGAAGTCCATGCAAGTTCGCAATCTGCAAAGTTACCTGTCGTTTCCTTATCCCACACGATCCAGCATGAAGACGGATGAAGATCGAAATAGTTACCGCCGAAAACGATCTGATTCTTTGAGATGCGGGATATTTCATTAAAATATTCCGGGGTTGGGGGTTTGTTATCCCATTCGAGATTGCCATAGTCTCGAGCGCCAACGTAATTTTTACTCCCGCCGATATTTTTAAACACCGGCCCCCCCCTACTGATATTTTTCCCTGCAGCTTCCCCAATCCCATACGGCGGATCGGTTAGCACCAGATCCACGGACTTATCCGGCATCTCCCGCATGAGATCCAGACAATCTCCCTGATAGATGCGGTTAAGTTCGAGCATGGTGTATCACTGCGGCCCGGCGTGTTCGTATTGGGGGATGATGACGGTGCCGTCCTCGGAGAATAACGAGGGCTTCTTGCGCTCGGAGTAGGGGATGCCGTTCTGAGTATATCGGATCACCCTGGAAAAATGCCGGTTCCAGTTCGCCTTGTCGTGCTTTGTTACCATCTCACACCGCCGGGTTGAACTGGCTGTGGTAAGCATCACCGTGCGCCTGCATGAACCTGACGCGGGCTTTGACGTGCTCGATGGGGATATGGCGGGCGTGGAGTTCCATGCGGTTGAGCCAGTCGGTGAGTTCGTGCGCGGAGATTAACGGGGAGAGGGTCATCGCGGTTCGCCTCCGGTGCGGAGGGATTCGGGGTTCATCCGCAATTTACATTTGATGGGACAAACCGGATCTTCATCGTCTGGATTAAGTTCATCCTCGATACTTTCAATAAAATCCGAATAGTCGTTGCATTTGTCCTGAATCGCACATACCCCGTTGTAATGTTCCGGTGAGGGGGCGGGGAGGGAACGGGATAATACCGATGCCTCGACATAGTTTGCCGATACCTTGTATCCTGCTGCTGACATTTGTGAACAACACCGTTCTAACTCCTCCCGTGTGATTGAAAGGAGTTCGTTGGGGTTCTGCTGTTCTGGCTGCTCGGTCATGGGGATGCACCTGCTTTTTCGTTTTCCCACGCATCCTTAAACAGTCTCTGATATGTCGTGTGATCAACCTCCACCCTATCATCTTCATGAACCCTCCATGCGTCGTCGGTCTGTCTGAACACTACAAAATATCTCATTGGCGTTCGCCTCCGGTGCGGATGGCTTTAATTTTCCCCAAAAGGGTTATGTGAAAGTCGTACTGCACACCATCAATTATTACCCCACGTATAGACGACGGTTCGTCTGGACGAGTATATAGTGCACCCCTACCAGTAGAGGATTTATCAGACACGAATCTGGGAAGGTATTTTTTGCGTTCGCCTCCGGGGGTGGTGTGCTGATGTGGCTCGGTCATGGGGATTGCTCCTTTTTCCTGAAATACATTGCAACCCTCGGAAGATGCCATACCCGATTAAGGATTGTAACCCGTTTAACACAAACGTATTTTTCGGGACATGGGTTTGGAACCATAAACTTATGATAGATGATAAACAATCCCCCTGGGCGTAAGTAGGCGTCACATTCCTTTGTCCACTTAGAATAGTTCAACCTTGGAAGGTGTTTTCCATAGAGGCGATCTGTTTCCTCATCTGAATATGGAGGATCTGCAAGAATGATATTATAATCCTCACGATGCGGCAAAAACTCGGATAGTTTGTGGATGTTTCCGATGAAGTCAGGATTTACATCCGGATTCATATCAACACGAACGCCATGCTTATTCATGCCGCAAAAAACATTAAGTATATTCGGATTTGGATTTCCTAGTATATCCTTTGCCAATTCTATTAACCAATCCTCACAGTAAAGGGGCATCCCACCTTTATAGTGATCTGGTTTTGGCCTTGGTAACATCCAACAGAGATTCTTTTCCGTTTGTGTTTTTTCGTTATACCCTGTCATTTGTGCGCCTCGGTGCGGAGGGATTGCAACATTCCCCTAACATCGTGAACATATACTGCCGTCTCCATCTCTGATGGATTGTTTGCGTGTCTTAAATAATCAAGGAGATCATTAGCCTGTGAAAGCACATCCTCGCGGGCTTTGGCGGCTGCTGCCTCTTCATACTTCTTGATTTCTTCCGGCAGTGTGGGGAAATCAGAACCTTCACAACACAGGGGGCATTTCATCTGATCGCAGTGTCCTGGCATAGGGCATTGAATCGTTGAATCGGAATCCTTTGGACATCCATCACATCCTCCCTTTGAAGGTGCCGGGGCGGGGCGGGAACGGAGTTTTTGGTTAATCCATGCTTCTGGTGGACACCATCCTTCTTTCTGTAACCTAAATATGATTTTGTGAATGTCGGTTTCAGATATAATATACTCCATTTGCATGGATTGTATCATGGTATTGTCGCCTCTAGTTCCATCGGATATCCGCAATCCGGACAAACTGCATGATCTTCTGTAATCGAACGATATACTCGTCCATGAACTGCACAAACAAAAATGTTTGCCATATCCGATTCCTCCTGCTGTGGCTGCGGGGTCATGGGGCTTGCTCCTTGCACTGCACCTGTGTGACCTTTCCGCAATGCTGGCAGATGACCAAGCAGTCGCCGGTATCGGTGTGGGGGAGCGGAGCAGGGCGGGAACTATTGATAACAGCATACAGTTCCTCGCGTAATGGATAATCAAGAAATACCCGAGAATGTTCATCCTCAATGATGAGAAGGCGGTTGGGATCATCTTCGGATCTTCCAAACCATCTGACGTGTTGCTGCTGTGGCTGCGGGGTCATGGGGCACCCACCAGAATAAGAAATGCCACTATCACCAATACCGCAATTGTAGTGTATATCATTGCCATAGCAATATCAGATACGTTCTCCCGTATCCAATCATGGGGATGTTGTGTCATTGGCGTTCGCCTCCGGTGCGGCGGAGGTGTTCAATCCGCTTCAATACCCACCTAAACGCAATCTCTCTATTGTTCATTACGCTGTGCCTTGTAAGTGGTTTCATTTCCTCATTAATAACCACTTCAATCTGATTCAGCACATCCTCACGGGCTTTGGCGACTATGGCGGCGTCGTGTTTTGTCCAATACTCTCTCCACGTTTTGAGATCCTTGGTGTCACCTTCAGGGAGAGGAGGAATGATTTTTGGCAGCTGTGAAGTTGTTGTAACTCCACCGAGTGTGATCTGTTTGGCACCGGCTCTTCGTTCCCATTCATCAAGCCATTCTTCTTTTGTGCAACGATCGTCTTTGTACCAGTGGCATCCTTTGTACGGCGATGGGGCGGGGCGGGAACGGGTGTCGTGCTTGCATCCGATAGTTGCTATCATTTCCTGCACATCATACATGTCAAGGAACCACTTTGTTATTTTGCATCGTGGTCTGTCGTGGGTCATTCTCCCTTCCATAATGCAATTCCCACACCCTATGCAATGCCGCTGTGGCTGTGCGGTCATGGGGCACCTGCTTGTAATTTCACTGCCCGCATACCCATTCGATACATCTGTTTCCATGTCATCCCACCCGAATGATTCAATATTGCCTTTATCGCTTCGGTTCTCGTTTCTCGTATCGTTGATCGTACAACGTATGGCACTTTCCACCTGTAAGAGACAATAACCCATACATCAAATGGTTTCAATTTAGAATCAAAGCATGTCATCGGCGTTCGCCTCCGGTGCGGAGTGTCCGGATCTTCTCCCGAACCTCCCACTTGTATAATGTGAGGTGATCATCCGAATTGAGAAACTCATCGAAGATATCCAGCACCTTCTCCCGGGCTTGGGCGGCCCCCTCTTCTTTCCCAAGGCAATAACCATCGGCGGCTTTTGTACATTTCATGCAGTCCGGTGAGGGGGCGGGGCGGGATAATACCGATGCCTCAACATAATTTGCAGATACCTTGTATCCTGCTGCTGACATTTGAGAGCAACATCGTTCTAACTCCTCCCGTGTGATTAAAAGGAGTTCATTGGGGTTCGGTTGCTGCGGCCGTGGGGTCATGGTTCTCCTCCTTCGGTGCGCAGGGATCTGATAATCCCCCACACACGATTCCCATATTCCAGATGAATCATCATCTCTCTCTCGTTATCTGAAAGGCTTGCCTCTTCATATTCAAAGCAAGCATATTTATTGAGATCACCCAACTGTTCAATGGCATCCTCGCGGACTTGGGCGATCTTGTCCTGGCACTCCTGTTCTGTCAGGCCGCACACGCAAAGGTCAGTATCAAGGATGTTGCGGGAGGGGGTGGGGCGGGAACGGTTCTGACACTTGGCAGTGCAGTTACCATCCACATTCATTTTACAATAGCAGACGCATTTTTCAAGATTCATTTATATCTCCCCAGACAATACCTATTTAAATATATACTAAGCAACGCACATCCAAATGAAACACACATCCCAGAAATGAATATAACTGCTGCCTGATATGGAAATGTAATACACACTATATAAGTGAAATATAATAATATGTATACCTCATATATCATTTCCGTCCCTCCGCATTCCGCTTGACGGCCATCGCCAGGATCTTCTGCGCCAGCGACTTCGGCGTAATCATCTCTTTCAGTAGAGGGTTCTTGGTCTTCTTCCGCTCGTTCGCGGCGTAATCTTCCAGCCCGAGATATGTATTTTCTGGGATAGTAATCCTTCGTTCTTCTTGTGGTATCATATGCAAGGATATTAGACTTAAAAGACTATAAAGGTTTTGATTTGAAAAAAGCAAAAAGAAGAAATTATCAGATCGGAGGATTCGTTCCACCCGCGATCTTATCCATATGTTCAAACAAGAGGAACTTAACCGCTTCAGAAGTTCCCACAGGGATGTCTTTTCGTAGTTCTCGGATCTTCGCAAGCTGGCGCTCTCGCGGATTGTTAAGAGATACTTGTGCTGTGCTGCTCATAGTGCATCTATTATGATATTAGTATTAATAGTATTTATAGAAAAGGACGCCGGATTCGAACCGGCTTTTCCTTATATTGTATCGGTGATGAAATCCGTTCCCATGAAGGAATTCTCGTGCTACCGTGGGGATTCTTGCAGGGTTGTATCCGATGGGAGTGCTAACCCGTTGCTCCCCGGGCGGGATTTCGTCCGGATCATCGCGGGGCTGATCAGTACTTACTCGCTTTCGATTTCCCTGTCTTCCATAACCACGCAAACGCAGCTACCAGAACCACACAGATCAGTACAAAGAACCCGATGAACAACACCGGCATCGTTTCCACTGCAACCGATGTAGAAGCGTTGTTCTGCTGGATTGTTTCATTGGAAGCCCGATGCCCGAACGTATCGGTTGGTGCTGTTGTAGCCGCACCGTTGGCTGTTATAGCCCAACATGCACCGATACCCAGAACCAGCACCATGATGACAAAGATGAGTGCTACCAGGTTCGCCATCATTTCCTCCGGTATGCGAGGTCCGCGAACTGCGAGTAATTCTCCAGTTCTTCCTTGGTTTGCTTTGGATGGACGAGCATCCTGATATCCATGAGCATGATTTTGAGCGCACGGATAATAATGTTTGGGGTGCGGGCTTGAGGCGCGGAGATGACCGGGACTTTGAGCGGGTTGACGTACTGCGATGTCGTAGGCGCGGTTGATGCGACATCCGACTTGGTTTTGATCTTGATTGCCATTACAGGAACACCGCCGTTATGAACGCGAGAGAGATCGGGATGAGGTAAGGAACCCCGTTGGCGATCTCGAATTTCCAGGCACCTTTCCGGATCCGGTTGTCCAGCACCACCCACCAGATCGACGCGGCGGTGAAGACAACCAGATACATCAGGAACGGGTAGATGAACGCGATGCCGGATACCGGATGGACCACCGCGAACATGGTAATGCAGATCAGCCAGACACAATCTGCACCCTTTGTGTGGAATAACAGGAACCACGCGAAGCTGAGTACGGTTGTGAGGATGAGGAGGATGGGTGGGTAGTACCCGGTTAAGTACCCGGCTGCGATAACCGGGATGTTGATTGCAAGTAATGGCAACCAGAGTTTATGGGTGCCAATATCGCGGTACTTCCAGTCGAGGTAGCAGAGTACCGGGACGTAACAGAATAGGGACGCGATGGAGATCCACGGGAGCATGTCAGTCTGCATACGGACACCACCTAGGTATCTTCATCGGTTGATAACATACTTTCGCCATCTCCCGGCACTTCACAATCGGGAAGTTGATGTTGACCGGGTTTTCCTTGATTTCCACCATTGGGCAGTTATGGCAGCAGGTAACACGTTTCCTGCCGACATAGACGCGGGTTATGGGTTTTGGTAGAATCGGGCGGGCTATGATAATGATGCAGGTGAGCACAACCGCGAGTATGATGAATAACACCGGGCCATAACAAACCCATTGCCATTCAGCTGGAAGCAGGAACCACCCGGTCACGCTTGCGATCACCCACGCGATATACCCAATACCTACCTTTACCAGTTTCTCCGTCTGTTCTTCAGTAAAGCGGTTCATTTCTTCTTCGCCCTCCATATAGACCACGCGAACCATCCGATGAAAGCAAGTGCCATAATCACGACCGCGCCTATGACCACCAGCATTTCGGTATTCCGTGTCTGTTCATCCACGATCTTCTGTGCGGCCGCATCGATCTCTGCCTGTGATGGCGCGATCTTTACCGGTACCTGTTGCGTCACAACCACGGTTTCTTTATGGATAACAACTTCCGGTGTCGGTGTTGGCACCCACGGGTTGCGGTCCCCTGAATATTTCAGGGTTGCGTTCGGCCTGAACGAATCGGCTGGCATAACTGATACCGGGAAGTCGTGCGCCATAATCGCGCCGAGATCGTTGCGTACAGTAATCGTGTGCATACCTACGCCCATCTTGTCCCAGACTATTGGGACGTATACCTGATACTCGCTGAGATACCCGTGCTCCTTCTGCCGCGCCGTTGTAGTGAAGGTATACTCGCGCATCTCGCGGGTGTTGTGGATGGACTCGTCCAGGGTAACTACGATATTAGTACCGTTCACCGCGTTGGTGTAGCCTTTGACATCGAATAGCGTTACCATACCGGGTTCAAGCCGGTATTCTTGGTACCGTGAATAATCGCTTCCCATCCCGATCTCATCAACGCGCTCTACGGTTACGGTTGGATCTTGCACTTCAAGTTTCTTGACCTGATACCAGTCATCGGTTTTGAGGATCGTGTTGGTGAGGATATCGGTGATGAGTGCGGGTTGGGTGCCGGTTAATGGTACTGATTGTAGTCCATTCCATCCATCGCGCCATTGAAGCGCACTATCCTTAAACCGCACATCAAACTCCCCGTTCTTGCCGGCATACTCGATCACGACACTGTAAGTACCCGGTTCCAGATTAACCGTGTCCTTGTGGGTAAAGGTGATATTCTCGGTATATGTTTCCCGGTCGGTGATCTGCGAGTTCCTGCCGAACAACCAGACCTTCGCGGGTTGTCCGGTTTCGATAGTCAGGGTATCCCCGCGAGCAAGGACGTAATCGGAAACCCGGTAATCCGGAAGGTAGAAGATCGGTTTGATAACCATGCCGGTTGTGTTACCGGAATACTCGGTAGAGTTGATGACAGTGCCGTTCTGGAAAGTCGTGGTCACATCACGGTACATCGATATCACTTTGAACGCCACGGTGTTGCCATGCCCTGCTTCATCGTCTGGATCGTATTGATACCAATACCCGGTCCGGTTGCCGAAGATTTCCGGATTGATATAGAACCGATACTGGCTCTCGCTTCCGGGCACCCTCGTCCTCAACGGCAACTTCAGCATATACGGTTTGTAATATCCTCCGCAATCATAGCCATCGCAGTACTGAATATAACTCGCGCCTTTGTCATCGTTATACCAGCCAACAACCCCGCTGATATCCACGACATCGCCGAGATAGACTTCCTGCCCCTGTTCGATGCGTTCGCCGGTTGCGTTGGACATCGGAATGGTTGGGGTTGCGGTTGGTGTGGTTTCGTTGATGATGACGTATGAACCGGTTTCTTCGGCATTGACCACTACGATCATCATGGTCGTACATAACAACGCGATTGCGAGGAACCACAGGAACCCGCGATAGTTGAATTCAATCATCGGATTTATCCTCCGGTTTCAAAACAGAAATAATCTCTTCCATCGTCTGAATCCCCTTGCTAACATTGGGACCATACTTAAGCGCGATATCGGCAACCTTGTCCGGTATCGCATATCGTTTTTTAGTTACCATCAGAATAGTATAGGGTTACCCTATTAATTAAGGTAACCCTCTGTATACTCATGTCGCGTCTGTATATCGAGATACAATATTGTCATCGTAGCAAAGTAGACGAGCCATTGGATTGCTATTACGATCTCGAAGGATGTCCACAGGTATTCGTAGCCTGATGATCTCACAATACACCACAGTCCCTTGTCGAGATACGCGATTTGCAGGAACCCGAAGATGCCATAGAGGAATATCACAGGCACTGCCGCGAATTTGATTTTCTCCCAGTAGAAGATTGCCGATAACACGACGATACACCCCAACGTTGCATACGATGAGAAATATCCAAGGTTCCCCGCGAAGGTGAACCCAAAGCAGTTCATCCAGCAGTTTGCCCCGATGTCAGCACACGGGAATACAACCAGTTGCGTCAGAATGTTGACGATGAGTAAAACCAGAATCTCATTCTTGTTTAAGATATGTCCGAATGCAACAAGCCGGAACTTATAGATCCATTCGAGCAATAGGATCGTAGCGGTTATCCCGATAACAATCTGCGATACCATTTTTATAGCAGGAAGGATCGTGTATAGAAAAACGGGGAAATCGAATATCATTCGTCACCTATTTCTGCAATCCGCTCCCGCTCGGATTCCACCCACGCATTGACTGCGGGTTCAATCCGTTTCAGTACAAGATAGCAAACCAGTGTGAACACCTCGATGATCATAGTAACTGCCACACCCATGTCGAACGCGGTATCAAACTGCACCAGTGGCGGGCGGTATGCCATTGTCTTCGTAACCGAGTTGTCCTCGTGGTGGTTCTGGTTGAAGTCTGATATGAGATCATCGACATTGGCTTGCGGTAGCGGTGGTGTCCATGTGAAGTATGCTACCGGGAAAACAAGAACCGCGAGGAGGATGAACCCCGCTGCTGCCTTGCGGGTGATCATTCCGGTGGCACCGATTTCTTCGGCTCGACTTTTTTCCCGAGCACCGGGTTCTCTGCTTTGAACCGGTCCCACTCGGCTTTCCCTGCCCTCAGTACTTCCTCATCATCCATCCCGTTCTGCACGCTCTGGATCGCAGCAGCGATACCGAGCCGGTAGAACCGGTCACCGGCAATCGCATGGTGCTCGCGCTCGCGGTCCCGTAAGATCCGCGCCTGGATTTCTGCTTCCTGTTCTTCGGTAAATTCGGTTTTGTTTTCAGTGTCGTGTTTCATGTTCTTTCTCCTGTTGTGTTTCATTCATACGTTCCTTCTGCTGCCGGGTCGCTGCCGCTTCCGCTTCATTGTCTTTGAAGAGGTTGTATTGTGAAATCAATAAGATTGTCACAAACGCGGCGAAGATACATCCGGCAACTCCTATCCATCCGATCACCCAGAAGGAATACAGGATATGTTGGGTGATCATCACCGTGATATCGGTACTTGCGGAAGAACCAGCACCTACTATGTAATCGACTGACGTTAAGCCGCCCCATGTGAAGTACCAGATGAACGGCCATGCCATTACGGAGATGATGATGTTGGTTTCATAGTCCATGCGTTGTGTTTTGGGGCGGGTGAGAGCGATTACGATAAGGATGATACCGGTGATGCCGGACAGTATCCAGAGTAACCATGGTGCTGATTTGCCTTCGGTGGGGTCGTGGGCGATGGATTGGTTTACAACAGTGTTGTCGGGACAGATCCAATACCCGCTGCTGATGTATGAGGCATTAGTATTGCCGGCGACATCAAGCGTTACAAGACGGGGTGCTGCACTGTCAGTACTGACATTGATCTGAAGTCCGAGACGATCTCCTGGAAACAAGGTGGTGTAGTTCCTGCGGGCATAATAAGTACTGTATTCTGAAGGAACCGTCCCCTGATTGATATCCGTAGATATGGCATTACCGAAAAACAGGTAGGTTATAGTACCGTCAGATGAGCGGTTAAATAACCGATACCGCATTGATGTTGTCCCGGAATCGCTGGTTGCACTCGCATACATCCGGAAGATCCACCGTCCGGGTGCTATTATCGTAGTATCGGTAAACGCGGGGGTGAGCCACGTCCCCAATGTTTTCTCTCCAGTTGCACTTGTCACAGATGGTGATTTGATGGATCGCTGGATTGATGGTTCCGGGATATGATCGAAGATGCGGTATCCGGATATATCGCTGGATGCGTTCCAGAGCATGATATCCTGATGATAACACCAGTCGAATCCCCCACTTACACCGGATACCGGGATAACCATCGCAAGCGCAATTGCCAACAGCACTATGCCGGCATACTTCATTCGTATCCCTTCCCCATCCCGTCGTTCCGCGTCCGTTCATTCGCCGCGTTCTCTTCGTTATCACGGAACAAATTATACTGCGATATCAGCAGTGTTGTGATGAACGCGGATGCAATGAACCCCATCACCCCGATCCATCCGAGCAGCCACGGTGAGTACAGGATATGTTGGGTGATCATTGCCACACCACCGCTCGCGGTTGACGCGGCTCCTACCCCTGCGATATAATCCACCGAAGTCATCCCGCCCCACGCGAAGTATCCGAAGAATGGCCACGCGATGACTGATAGGATGATGTTCACTTCATAATCCATCTTCTGTGATTTCGAGCGGGTGAGTGCGAAAGTAGAGAAGATAAGTCCGGCAATGCCGGATATGATCCACAACGTCCACGGAGCAGATGCGTTTGATGTTGGATCGTGGGTAAGCGATTGGTTGACAACCACGGTTGCTGACGAATCGAAAGTGTTGGTGTACGCGGCTGATGCGGGAACCGTGATGAGTAAAAGCAGGATGACGAAAACAGGAATTTGTCTCATAATAAAAGATGGGCTGATCTTATATAAGATCAGTACCCACCCCCGCGCTGCATCGGGTTCCCGTAGATTGACAGGAGTGCACGGACCACGACAACGAGTCCGACCACGAAGAATACGATACCCATGACCTGAAGACCGGCCAGAAGCATACCGACACCCTCGCCCATGCCAGTAGTGACACAAGTCGGGAGCCCGTCGATTCCGTCAGCAACGATCATCATCTCCCCGGTGAAGATGTAGGTGAGCACATACATTGCGCCACCGATAAGCATAACGAGGAAACCTTCAATGATTGTGTTCAGGAGACCCAGGGTGTTATCGAGGAGTGACTTGGCTGCGGATGTAATAGTAGCAACAAAATTCATTCGTAGCACCTCTCGCACAGGATAATATGACAAGAGAGTATTTATAGGTTGCGTGATTTCGGCAGGGGTGTACTGAAAAAAAGGTATTATCGGAAGCCAGGATCGTCCCCGCCGAGCGTTCCGGCTGCCCACCCTGGTCTGCGCGGCTGTCTGGGCTTTGCTGGACCATTTTTGATGGTTTTCTGGCGGCAGTGCCCTTGTGAGTCGCAGATGGTGAGGTATATACGGTCGTTGCTGGGGTTCTCGTCCGGGTACTGTGGCTGGGACCGACGCGGTTGCTGGCGCGGGGATTGTGAGGTGAAGCCGGATTGACTGGCGATCTGCCGGACGTGTGGGTTCTGCCCGAAATCGCCAACAGCACCGGCAACTGCACGACCGGCACCGGCAACCGATCCGGCAACGCCTTTGATGCGTTCGTATGTAGTTGGCTGTGCTTTAGAAGGGATATTGACCGGAGCGTTTTCGTAATGATACTCCAGCTCTTCCCCATACTCTTTGCGTTGTTCCTTTGACAACCGTGCCATAATAACAGATAATCAGTAAAAGAGGATGATATAGTTTTGTGTGGTTAAAGGTGGTCATCGCCAAGGTTGAAACCATGTCCTTGCAGCGGGTTGTGTTCTAGGGGATGCGGCCTGTTCTTACTCTGCCTTCTTGTCTGATGGCTGGATTGTCCGCCCGCTTCCTGCTCGCAGAGTTTTGCGTTATGCGCCGCGAGCTTGTTGTTGATATCGATAAGCGTAGGATTGGATGCGACTTTCCGGATACCTTCAACGATCTTACCCGGTGCATCCTTCAGCAACCCTTTCGTCTTATCCATCGCCGTTTCCTTGCCCCATATATATTCGTAGCCGTGAGTTTCAATCGCGTAGTCGATTTCTTCGCGGGCTTCGAGTTGTTCTTCAGGTGTGAGTATCATAATCAATAATCATCTCCTTAAATTAAATGGTTGTTCTGATCGCTATGCTGTTAAGTATTTCATCGCGGCGCGGATGATCAGGATACCGAGCAGCCCGATAACCCCAGCCACGACAATCCACCAGATATAGGTGTTCGAGATATTCTCCTTCTCTTTCTTCTTTAACTGCGCCATCTGCCGCTGTTTGCCATCGTAATCCGCTTTGGGGTAATACGGGAACCCGGAATCTATCCGAACCCACGGTACTAAGTACTCAAACGAGATTTCCGGGATATCGGCATCCTTGATCAATCCCTCGTCATGATACCGCTGGAGTTTGCTGAACGTATGGATCTGATCATCCGGGTGGTCGAGATTCCATTGTCTCGCAAATTTCTTGATGGCTTTGTTCTGTGGCGAATTCTTCTTGCACCACTGGTCGGTATCGTAGATGATCTCTACCGGTATACCCCCGCAGATGACAACTGGATACCGGTCCCATTCCCCGCCTTGGAGGATCTGCGCGATCTTGCAGTCGTAGTTGATACCCCCGATCTTGTACATGATCGCTTCGTTCCATGTGATGTCCTTCAGGTAATGGGTAGGGTAGAAGAACAAGGTGGATACCAGCCACGGGAGTATACGGTCAACGAAATACGCAACGATACCCGCTGCGATTATGACCCCACCGAGTATCCAGTTGACTTTCAGGATAACAGCAGCCCCGATTACAACCGCGACAACCCCGGCACCCTTGATGATGTTTAATGGAATAGCCGGGATCTCAATCTCGTAATCATCGGTACTGTAATCGAAGATACACTTCGCCTTGTTCTCGGCAATCATATCCGCTTCGCCCATGAAGTCCACAATGATGACTGCCGCCGAATCGTTCTTCCTTGCATAATGCAGTCCGTGAAACTTCACGAACTTATCCCATTTCAGCATCTTCAGGAGATACCATGTGACCGGAACGACAATGAGCCACCAGAGTACCAGACCCCAGATATACAACGGGACATTGAACCACGGGTCGCCGTGATTGAACGATCCGTTCATCCATAATACCGGTATGTCGCTCATAACGGAATCGCCGCCCCTGCAATGAGACACCCAATGAATATCATAGCTGCAAGCATAACCCCACCCCATTGTTCAAGGAACCCGCGTTGTTTGTCGGCAGGTTTTACCAGTTTCTCTTCTACGATACGCAGATTTTCCGCGCCAAGGAACGCGGAGGTGTTGTTGCCAGCTGGCCAGAACTTCCGTGCTTCGGTCTGGTTGAACGGGGTGTAGGAATGAATCGGGATACCACCCGGGAAGATCCACTGGAACAGGGCATGACCGGATTGTCCTTCGATTGCCGCGTCCTTGTCAGATGCCTTCCCGATGTAGTCGTTGTATGAATGGATCGGGCGTACGAGTTTGGCCGGGTTCTCGCCATCGTAGATTTTGGATTTTACCAGATCGTTGTATCTCTCCGTCAGTGCTCTCCGGAATTCATCGATATTTTCATCAAGTAATCTGGATGCCCTGCATATTGCCATCTCGGTTGGCGGGTCGCGGTTCTGGTCGAAATCTTCTGATAACAACGCGGCGGCGATACCACCGATCCGGATAATCCCCGCCGCGCTCCGCATCCTCCACTGGTTGATGTTATCTTCACTGTCACCGTATGCCAGGATGTTGTCGAAGATGTCCATACAGTCGGGTATGAAGTTCCCGGCGCGGGTTAGACGGACAACTTGCATCTTGCCTGCTTTCAATTCAGCCATTTTTAGATACCATACTTTGATCGAGTCCAGATCGGCAGATTGGTCGTTCCATTTGAGGTAGATCAATACAACCGCCGCGAATGAAAGGAACGCAAAAATCGCCCATATCGGGATGTTGAACGGGACGATAGGGATAGGCGACCAATCGAGCGCGGATGTCGCAAGCCCGGCTGGTAGCGGTGTCTGGGTAGGGACTGGTGTTGCCAAGACCTGTGGCGCGGTATCGTTGATAATCGCCGCGATTTCCGGTGAGAGTTCAGGCATACTCACCGCCCCCGTATTTTGTTCAGTACGCCTTCAAATAACCCGGGTGCGTTCGGCATCGGGAGGTTCCGGATGTTCTGGTCGAGTTTTTCATACCGTGTGCTTGTCGTGATTGCCATGATACCGGTCATCCCCTGTGTTGCCCCGGCATCTGCCGTCGATACCATCGACTCAATCCGGAATATGAAATCCATGATGTTTTTGCGGAGTGTTTCGTCATTGACAGATCCGGAAGCGCGGGCGGTGAGATCAACGAATGTGCGCGTCCGTTCCCATGCCTCGCCTCTTGAAGTGGCCGGTACCCGCCCGATCAGCTCTGTACAGTACCATAACAATTCGTCTACCGGCGCGTCATATTTCGGGCGTTCCAACCCGTAGATCGCCATCCTGACTTGCGCGGGTGCGTCGTTGATACCGGGCACTTTAGAATGGATCTCCTCATTGGTTTTCTGGAGGATCTGTGCTTCACGCCGGATGATTGCTAATCGTTGTTCGTGTTCCTTCCGTTGCGCTTCGATGATCTCGGTGTTGTCCTGTGCTGGTTCTTCTCCGAACATTTATGCCTCCGTGGTTTGTACCGGAATATTCTCGCGCCATTCGTTCCCGCCGAATCCGGCAAGGTCGTACCGGTCACAGATATCCACAATATTCTGCATAGCCCGGTCCATCGACTTGATTGCTTCCGAATATGCCGGCGCGTTTTTTCCAGACTGTGCGAATGAATCAAGGGAGGCATAATAGTGGTTGCGAGCAATCCGGATACCTGCGAGATCCCCGAGCGCGTTTAACGATTTCATCGATTCGGTTTCAGCCCATGTGGGATCAATCGGGAATACGCGGGTTGTAAGAAGTTCTGCGAGTTTCTGGGAATCGAGCGGCAGGGTAACATCCTTCCTAGTCATCAACGCGGCTTCAATAATCTGGTTAACCGTCGCCATAATCGACGCGAGGTATGAATGATTCGGGTCCTTCAGGACAACCTCCTCGATCAGGTAATTCTCTATGCGGGAGATCAAGATGCCGCCATAGTTGATCCGGATGGCGAGATCCCCGGCGAGGCAATACAACAGCATCGAACCGATCAGGTTCTTGCGCTTATCACGATCCATCAGGAACCCCCAAGGCACTTCTCAATAGTAGTAGGCGGTTTGTTCATCTCACGCGCAATCTTGCGGATGCTATACCCACGATCCCGCAACGTCTGGACATGCTCTTTGTTCTGGGTGATCCATATCTCGCGTTGCTGGCTCGGTTTGATCCTTGGTTCTGCCTTCACCTTCTTCATCTCCATCACCTGTGCTCTTGCATCCTCGATCAGTTTCACTGAGTTACATCGCCGCATGTTGTTGTACTTGCGAAGGTTGTTCGGGGTTGGTAGTGTTCCGATCCACCGGTTCAGCCGGTAGAGTACACCAGTATCCGGGTTCTGCCATTGCAGGAATTTCTTATACTCATCCCCGGCGTCGTTAGTTTCATAGAAGAACACTTGTCCATACGTCTGCTTCGTGTAGGGATTCGACCCATCGATCTTGATGATGAAGTCGGCAAGTTCGCGGCTGTCTTTGTCAATGGATCTCTTGAATACTGATGTGAATATCAGGACGTGTTTGAACGGACCGAAGATGGTGACAAGCTCATTCTGGATCTGGTTTTCTGGCGACGCAAATTTCCTGTTGGAGATATTGATCTTCGCGTCGTCTATGACAAACACCTGATTGTTCCTTGTCGCCCGCTCGCTGGTGAACAGATCCAACCCGCCCATGCGTTCAACCGATATCACACACTCTTCAACATCGAAGTATAGTGAAGGATCACTCTCACCTTTGATACATGCGATGTCCTCCGCAATCTCTTCGGCAAGTGCGATGGCCTGCGTGGACTTACCGGAACGTTTTCTCCCGATGATGAGGATGGTGCAGTCCTTGGCTTGATAAGGATCTGTCACACGGTCTGCTACAAGATACGCAAAGTCCGGCGACCCATCGAGCACCTGCACCTTCGTATTAGTTCTGGAGGGTGTTGGTGTCGATGGTTGCGTCTGCGCTTCCATTGGCGTTCTCCTCTCCTACTGGTATCTTCGAGTGTGCTGCTGCCCTGCGGGTGAGTGATGCGGTTGCATTGTTGTGGATAAGGTTCATGCCCTGGTTCAGGTAGATCATCACTTCAGTTATGGTCTCCAGATGCGCCGCGTAAGTTGCAAGGTCTTCGGAGCTGAACGTCTTATCACGTATGTACTCGGCCCTGCGCTCCCCAATCATCTTCCGTATCTCATCCTGCACCTTGCGGTCTGGTATGAGTTTGCGAAGATAGAGCGTGAGGAGCTGGAAGTTCTCCATGCGGTGCGATTCTTTGGCGTTTTCTCCCCCACCTCCTATGCAGAACCGTATATCATCCATCGATTCGAGGAAATGCTGGAGGATTTGGGACTGTGTTGAGACACCCGACCCACCAGTTCCATAACTTTTGCGTTGTACAGATATTGCCATTTGCGATCACCATTTTTCTTAAGAATCTGAAGAATTGGCAGGTGAGATATCTCTTAAGAAATTTCTTAAGAATGTGTTTTTGAAAAAGGCAGTTCCGGTTGTGCGTGCGTTTTTTTCTTCTATTGGCATGTACTAGTGTACTTAGGATGGTCGCTGCTTAAGCCTTTCCCTGTCCCACTTGGAGCAGGTACGTACCGGCTTGTGCAGTGGTGTATATGTGTGTGCATTATATGGGGTACGTACCCCTGTTTTTTGTGACCAGAAAAATTTTTTTGATCCGGATATCCAGGCTCGGGGCCGTGATTTTGACCAGTGGCTTTTGGCAGGACCATGATCCCGGGTGGATGCGTACCCGGGTATTTCCGGTTTTTGCGTTCCGGTTTTTGTGGCTTATATCTTGTAGGGAGTGTGCATGGCGATTTGTCAAAGCTGTATTAGTGCGAGTTGTGGGATCACCTCCGTTTTGTATACTATTATGTTACTACTAATAAGGTATAAATACTAGTAGCGATAGATAGATAGATATCCCAAAACGGGAGGAGTGAAAAAGCAACATGAGCCAAATTATCGAAACAATCGCGCAAAAAGGCGATAAGATCCGGAATGCGTTTTTCTTGACAGAACGGGAAGCCCGCCGATGGACGAGTGAATATTACGCACTCGATTGGACCGTTGATTTAGTGCACCGAGAAATAGAATAATCTCCCCTCATTTTCAGAAACCACCCGGCCCGCGCCCGGGGGAGGGAATAGCCGGCAGTGCCGGTGAGGAGTGAAGAGAATCATGCAGCGATTAATAACAAAACAGGATCGAATGGCAGCACGGTATATCCCGGCAGGATTCGATCAGTACCAATCAACGGTTAATAATAATATTGCCGTCGTGTACTGGAAAGAGTATCAAATAGAAAAAGACGGATCGCTTGTATCCCGGTATCATGCAATGGGATATAGGGGAACGGCATCAAAGCCCACATTTAACTACACTTTCCGGAAAGTTGAGAATATGAATACATACATTCTCTCGTTCTTTGACGGTGTGAGAGCTTCACAGATTGCCAAGGAAAAACGCCAGAAAGAAAAGAAAGAATTTACGACCACGTTTAAACCGGGGGATATCCTTTGCGAGTCATGGGGATATGAGCAGACAAACATTAACTTCTATCAAGTGATAGAGGTTTCAGGGAAGCAAACAATCATTATTCGTGAAGTCTGCGGGACCGTTGAGGAAAAAGGATTCATGCAGGGAACGTGTATACCACGCCCTAACATATGGGCGCGGGATTCACTCCTGATGAAAAAGCGCGTTCAGTGCTTCGGGACATCCGAATATGTCACGATATCTTCATACTCATCAGCTCGGAAATGGGACGGTTCCCCTAAATTCTGTTCATGGTATGGGTGATCATCATGCCGGAAGATTACTATCAAAAACAAGAAGCAAGGATCGAACGTTTCCGAGAACTCGCAGAAAAGAACACGGTTAAAGCAGAATCTCTTTTTAACCGCGCTCATCAAATGGCGGAAGTGATCCCATTCGGACAGCCGATCCTTGTGGGGCACTACTCAGAAAAATCAGATCGGTCATACCGGAACAGAATACAAAACACTTGGGAACGTGCCGCAGAAACTGCCAAGAAAGCAGACTATTACAAGTCCCGCGCATTATCAGCAGACAGTAACCGCGCCATATCAAGCGATGCACCGGACGCAGTAGATCTGCTTAAAGAGAAGCTGTCAAAGTGTGTAAAATTCCAGGAACATGCAAAAACGGTTAATAAGATTTGCCGGAAGAAATGCAGCGATGAGGAGAAAATAAAACTCCTGATCGAATCCGGGTTAAAAGAATCCACTGCGAAAAACTGTATTATCCCGGATGAACTCGGAAGAATCGGCGTACCATCTTATGCCCTCACAAACAACAATGGGAACATGAAACGGATCAAGGACCGGATCGCACTGCTCGAAAAACAGAAAAACGATATCACAACCGAGATCACCATAGGAGATGTAACGATCACCGATTCTGTCGAAGACAACAGAATAATGATCACATTCCCAGGAATGCCCGATGAGGGGATAAGAAACAAATTAAAATCGGATGGTTTCCGCTGGTCGCCATCTAACAATGCATGGCAAGCATTCCGCACGGCAAAATGGAAAATCCCCTATATCATCAAAGCATTAACGGCAATGCCCGCATATGTCAATCCCTCATCATATCTTTGTGAGGTGTCCTAATGCACTTCCTCGCCAACATCCGGGAATGGGTCTTCCTCCAGCGCTGCCGGTTGTGGATGCTCAGGGGGTGTCAGTGATGAGTGATAATTACAAAGAGAAATACGAAAAATTATGTGATGATATAAAAGAACAATCGCGCGCACTACGAAGATCATTTAATACCGACGATTGTACAAGTTGCGCTATACGGACAACAACCGAGATATATGATAGAATAGTTGATCAATCATGATTCCCTCCGCAGCCCGCCGCATATCCCTGCTGCAGCTCTACCAGCGCACAACAGGCACCACAACGCACACGGAGCACCCGGATACCGATATCCGCTCCTTATCGCAATACTGGAGGGACCGCGCTGATATCAGCTCAGTACCCGACATCCGTAGGTGGAGATAATGATCTGCCCGTCATGCCATGAGACCGTACCCGGTGCATCATCCCAATGGCGCAAAAACGGGATTATCAAGCGTACCGGCAAAAAGACCGTGCAGCGATGGCAGTGTCTGCACTGTGGCTACAATACCACAGCGCAACCGGTACAACCAAATCCGGTACAACCGGCATAACCTTTATACCCTCTTTTTCCCATATCCTCTTGTATGCCAACAGATGATCCATTCAACGACCCGGGTTTATCCAACGACCATTTACCCAACCCGGACGCGTACATCCAGGAGCGCACATCAGAAGACCCACTCACCCGGCTCTACCATCAGGCCCGTGACCAGGGGCTATCAAAACGTGAAGCCCGGTCCGCCGCATTTGCCGCTACCCGTGGAATCCCGCCGCGTCAGCCACAACAGCAAAACCCCGGCTGGTAATCTCCCAAACCTTTTCTCAACAAACCATTTCTTAAGAAACCTTTATCCTCTTACAAATTCTTAAGAATTATTATGACGAGCATACCAAAACCGGTTGTACGTGGTGGCGTGAAGGGCCACATAATCACTGTCGAAGAACACAAGAAATTCGTACCGAACACCTACGACAAAGACGGCAAGAAGAAACGGTAATCCTATTTTCTTAAGAAACTTTTATCATCTCCGTTCACCATCTCTCTTTATGTCACATCTTCGTATGCCACACGATTGCAACTGCGCAAAAGAGATCAGCAAGGATCTCGCAATGGGAAAGCACCTGCATGGAACAGCAGATGACTACATGAGCGTCCAGCGAGCATCAGCAACGCACCAGGAGATGCACGGAAAGATGGGGATCGGGAAGGTCCGGGAAGGACAGACTCCGGCAGTTCTTAAGAAAAAGTGAATGGGGGAATTTCATCTTTTCAAACCATACCCCTACGTTTCCTTGCTCTATACAGTGTCATAACAGGTATTTTTAAATCATCGGCAATATTACCCCAAGAAATACCCTCTACGCGCTTCTGTGATACATATTCAAAATCTATCTTAACACGCGGTCTTCCAATCAGTTTTCCTTCGGCCTCTGCTCTATCCATCCCTGCTTTTGTCCTCTCGATCAGATTTTCCCGTTCGCGTTGTGCAACCCACAGCATAATAGAAGTCAGGAGTTCTCGTATGCTTTTGTCTGGAATCCGCATAAACCCCTCCGCTGGGGATATACTCCATACAATTATTCCGCTGCGTTCTAATCGCTCCATCAGGTTTGCGGTTTCCAGAAAATTTCGCCCGAGTCTCGATAACTCGAACACATAGAGATATTTCACCTCCCCTGGATGTTCTGCGATATACGCCATTGCTCTCTGGAACCCGGGGCGATTCTCTGCTGGAACAGTACCCGATATACCCTTGTCAACAAATATAAAGTCTGATGCAATACCCTCAGATTGTAGCAACCGTATCTGATTCTCGGGATCTTGATCGCGTGTTGATACCCTAGTATATCCGATTCTTTCAACTAGTTCCATATAACATATAGGTTTGTTGAAAAATGTTATATAACTTGGGGAGCGATTATGTTATGATGAAAAGTAATATTGTTGTGAGAATGGATGGTTTTGTTATATAAACCATATATTGCTATACTTAAAAAAGGTTCAATTCTTCTTTCTGTAATCGCGTACAGTCATTTTGCACTGCGGGTAATCTTCCGGCCCGTGATCGCTGGCTATCCGCATCGCAATAGTCGGTGTAGCCCACGGGTGTTCCTTCTGCTCGATCTTCGCTCCGCACTTCAGGATCTTGGATTTACCAGATTTTGCAGTCATGGTTTCCTCTTACTCTTCCCGGCAACTCTCAACGCGATTGCCACGCTTTGTTCCTTGGATCGTCCGTTACTCATCAGTTCCTTGATATTCTCACCAATATGGCTTTTGCCTTTCTTCAGTGGCATATTCACCCGAACTTGCTCATGATAGTTGATGTTGTCATGGTGCCGTGATGGGACCACGATCCGGGTTTACCCTTTCCATTCGCTTCATACACTACCCAGAGGACATCCGGGTTTCGTTCAGCAGCTCTCATCACATCTTCCAGGGTGTACAGTTCATCCCGGAATAACAGTTTGAACATGGGTTGGTTGCTATTCATAAGTGATCTCCAGAGTTTCGTTTTCGGCTTGCGATGTCGAACAGCCGGTTTGGTGCGATGTCGCCCGGGTGCAGGATATCGGCTGCGATGCCACGGGTCCCCGGGACGTATTCGGTGACTTTTCCGCCGAGTCCGTAGCGGAGGGGGATTGGGGTGTCTTCTCCCATTTCAAAGGAGAAGAGTTCAACCTTGCGACGCTTGCGGGTGCGGAATCCACCGCCACCTCCGCCACCGAATGGAAGCGAACCACGGAATGGTATTGGCGGCGGCGGGGTTTCTGTTACGATTGGTGGGGTTGGCACCGGCGTCGGTCGGCTTGGACTCTGCGGTGGAGTATAGCCAACCGGTTCTGATACATATGTCGGCATAGGTGTTGATACGGTGGGGGTATATTTGCTTATCCGCGAAGGTGTTATGAGGGATGACGGCAAATACTCCTGATAATATCTAGGAGATGAAACCCGTGACAAAGGAGACGACAATTCAGATGCTATTGAAGATCGCACTATGGATTCCGTGGGGGATTTGCTACTCGATCTACTATAAGACGGTGATGCGGGGGGGCTGCGGCTCGAAGCGCCCCGTTCTGATGCGCCGGAACCGCCATTTAAATATGCCTCTTTCGCTATGGAAGGTTTTTCGCTGTTTCCATCATACCGACTCGCCATATCAACTTTATAAGAATCAGATGGGGATGGTATAGGAGACGCGCTGGTTATCCCGAACGATAACCCATATTGTGAAACGAGGGGTTGCACCCTCATTTCACTAGATGTGCCTCTACTAATAACAGACGGAACTATGCCTTGTGGTTCAAATCCGATAACCCGCTGCTCAACTATTGGCACCCGCGTTCCAAGGAAATGCGATTCCCCGATCCCTCCGAGTTTTGTGTAGTAATTCCTACCAGTGACTTCAATAACTGCATTTTGCGGAATTACCGCTTCATATTCCGCCTTTGCAAGTGGAAGGAACGCAGCAGTGGGGCGTTCGGCGGCAGCCGCTTGGATCTCCGCGTTCATTCTGGTATAGTCGTGTGGACGCGCCATTGCTTCCATCGATGATCGTCTGGATACCGCCTCTACTGCATCGACGGTTGTGCTGTATACCGTTGGGGATTTGAACAGGGAATCGATACCGATCAGTTTTGGAATCTGTCTACCAACCTTGGCAAAATATGACATTAGTGTGGACGCGCCATATACACCAGACACTTCAGATGAACCGGGTGTTGCCACACGATATGCTTCACCAACATTTACTCCGCGCGACAGGGTTTGATATTCGTGTGCTGTCCATAATGTGATATCGCCAGGTTGCGCGTTTGGGAGTCTCGCTCCGGGTCTTCCTCCAGCACCAGGGGTATATTCCGGTGGTTGGTTTGTGAGGCTCATTCGAATCGGAGCTGGTTCCAGCGTTCCTCTAGAAAACGACTCGACAAGCCCGCGTTCGGTTGGTCTACCTATTGCAAAGCCTTGGTTTACATCATATCCAACGGATTCGACAGGTACATAGTCCATCCCGCGTGTGGTAGCCAAACCCCGTACTCTTCCATAAGTACCACGCACACCTTCTCCAATAATTGCCATACCGACTATGGTTCCGAGCAATTCTGCGGGGCGTGTTGTTCCAAGTTCGTAGGTTCCTTTCATCTGCATTGCGAGTCCGGATGTCGCCAGACCCGGAAGATTTCCCGGGCTACGAATAATAGTTTCTCCACCAACTAACGCCGATTGGACAATAACAGATATTTGTGTTGGAACTGATGCCACACCTGATATAAATTCACCCACTGCCCCACCCGGAGCAACGAATGATCTTGCAGGATTCTCGACCATCGTTTTGTATCCAGCCCCAATGTCTCCAATTACCTTACCAACACCATACGTCAGAAGCGTTTTTTGATCTACATTTCCGGTAAGTGCCGATGCCGATTTGGTGTAATTCGATTTTGCGAGTTCTGCTGGAAGCAACGTCGAGTCGATAGCAGATTTTTGAAGTTCGAGATTCGTTTTCATCGCAGATATCTTTGCATAGGCAATATCTGGTTTCGATGCTTCCAGATCGGTTTGCATCGACTTTAATTTATTATAACCATCGGGTGTTTTATTCTGGTTGTATTCTCCGAGTGCAGTATTGTACGCAGAAAGTTTTGTTTCGTATGCTGTTTTTGCTGAAGAATACTTCTCAATTTCGGTGTTGTATTTTGCGAGATCCGTTTCATATGCGGATATCAACGGAGATGCCCGCTGCTCTGTTGCTACCGATATTTTTTCATAATCTGCAAATGCTTCGAATGCCGACCCCCCTTTATAGATATTACCAAGTACTTGTATGGGTATCCCGCCAGTTTTCGCAGTATCAAGAGTTGAGAATGTGGATAATTTGGATGAAATGTCTGTGGCAACAGGCGATGGAATGGATGCCCCAACATTGTATGGAACTTTAAGGGCACTTTCTGCAATCCCGATCGCTTGTTTTGCAGCACCGAGTTGTGGAATAACACGATCTATCCATTCTAGTTTCACCCCTTCCACTCCAGAAAGGTTTGCGATCCCGTTTCTGATATCTTGGAAGTAAGATGGTGTTGTCACAGCATTGTCTGACTGCGGTTGCGATGTGGATCGCAACCGCGCCGGTAATCCCCCACCTTCTCCAATCGCTATCGTCTCCGCTGCGCTCCCCCCACCGCTGCCACCACTTCCACTACTCCCGGGTATCAGGTTCCCGAGTTGCGTAACTGGCACCCCCCTGGCAATAAGCGACTGCTCGTAAGTACCCGGAACAACTCCAACCCCGGAAAACTGCGGAGCGTTATGCCCGGTTTCCTTATACTCCGGCCCGCCCCACAATGCACCATAAGGACCATACTGTCCCTCTTTGCTGTTGAGGTACTGTACTGCCTTATCGAAAGATACTCCGGGTGTACCTAATATAGCGGTCTCCCATGCCACCGTCTGCAACCCTTTTCCACCGGGTAAATTCGGGGTCATCTCTCCGGATACCGGGCTGAACCATTCGCTCGACTTCTCCGGGTTCTGTATCCCTTTCAGAAACTCTACCGCGAGATCGCCCCGATACTCAAACGGGTTTGCCGGAACTGGTTGCCCGGCATCCATCGCCGTGTGATGATATGCAGAACTTTTCTCAACAAAGTTCTGACCCCATTTCTGCAATTCGACATTGAAGAACTGGTCGTCTCGTGTACCCGGTGTACCAATCGCCTTATTCAACTGCGCCGACAGGATATTGCCGCGCATCGCGTTCTCCGATGCCATTGGGATACCCGCAATAGCGAGCGGTTGCCGGAACTGTTCAACTGCTCTGGCTACCCGCTGCGTTGAAAGATCGCCAAGAGTATCCGGTGTGGTAAACCCGGCTCTCCCGTATGGATTCATCGCGGTTCTCATCGACGCTTCATATGCCGCCATTGAATTAAGTGGGTTGCCATACCGGTCATATTGCGCGATATCCTGTCGTGTCGCAACCTCGGCTTGCACCGGTCTGTTGACGTAAGGTGTCGGATCAAACCCGGCTTCCTGTGACTTGGATATCAGTTCCTTCCCGATATTCCCGCCACCCAACGCAACATTATACGCGATCTGTGCCGCGTTTACCGGGTCTTCAAACCGGAACGGTTGCGGCCCGCCTGTCGGCTGGTAAGTTCTCCCGCCCGATCCTACCGAATACTGCTTCTGTGCATTATACTGCGCTATGATTGCTTCATATGCCGCGCTCGGTTGGTTCCCCAGATCATTCCGTGGCTGCGAGAATGCCGCCGCGTGTTTCGCTGCTTCATTTGCCGCGTCCTGCTGTGCTGCAATTTGCTGTTGCTGCGCGAGGTATGCCTGTCCTTGCTGCGATGCTAAAATAGCCGCGTTTTGTGCATCCGCTGGTAAATTGTTTGCAGCCCTGTATGCTGCGTTCGCTGCTGCTGCTTCTTCTGCCGAAGTCATGCAAACATACCCATTTGAACAGATTATTGGCGGTGTTACTGATAAAGGTATTGCACGAAAAAAGGTTATTTCTTCAGGATGATCAGGAGTATCCCGGCTACGGCGGCATAGGTGAGTCCCTGTGCGATTGCCTGGAACTCCACCGGTATGCCTAACCCGAGTCCCTGGTTCTGGTAGAGCAAATACGGTGCGGAGATCAGCCCGATCAGTACCGGCACCGCCGCGTATCTCGTCCTCATTGCCAACCCGAAGAATATAGCGAAGAACACCAGCCCGGATACAATCGTGATCGCCAGTGCCGAGTTCGATGCCGGGAACAGCCACGTATACGCTGCCGGGATGTGTGTAATCATAGAAAGGATGTTGAACCTGCTTTCAGTTGCATTGGTGAACAGAACACCATAGGTGGTGGTTGCAAGCGGTGTCGCATCAAGCAGGGTGAAAGAAACCGGCGTATCGCAACCGGTATCGTCACATCCGGCAACATAATAGGTTTCACCTGATGCCAATGGGCTTCCGGTTTCTGTCCATGTATACGCACCGCCGGCAGTGACGTTTTGTGTCCATACTACGAGAGTGGATGTGGTCATGCCGTACTCAAACCATGCGTGAGTCTCGGCGCTGGTGGCGGTAAACGTGACGTTGTTATTCCCGATCAGGGTCGCGGTAGTACCGGCAGGAACCGCGCTTGCTATTCCCACCAGTAATAAAGATACCAGAAAAATATGCAAAATCTTCATGGATACTCCATGCCATAATCACTTTCATCTGCCGTTGACTGAAGCATCTTGTAGGTGACGACAATCCCTACAATGACGATCATCGTGTACGTCAATGCCTGTATCCAGAATGTCCCGCCGACATATGCCTGTACCGGTGCCGGGATCGGGAACTTCAGGATAACCGAATCCCACGCCTTCCACCAGACACCCCCGATGATTGCCATGATGTAGAGTACCGCGATCACGATGATCCACGTGATCCCCACCAGCATCATCTTCCTACCGCTCGCCATCTAGCTCACCATATCCGTCTGGTTCTGTGACTGTGCCATGTGGTTCCAGATCAGGAAGAATACGAACAGGAAGCATCCAGCCGCGAAGATCAGTTTCAGGTTGTTCATGGTATTGATCGCGTCCATCGGCAGGTTCATGTTGTTCACAAACGGCGAGAGTTTGTCTACGAAGGTATACCCAACCGCTCCCGCTACGCAGGGGAACACCACCAGATTTGCAAGTAAGCCTAAAAGTCGTCCAGCCATGATTATCCCGGTCCCAGATTGTCAATTGCCGGCGGTCTTGCGAACAGCAGGATCACGAACCACGCATCGAGCAAAATGATGATAATCCCGATTGCACTGACAAATGCCATTGCAGCCGGGCTTTGCGCTATCCACGGGAACGCGCTGACAAGAACGCCCGGGAACCCGGCGACACCATTGATGATCTGTAAGAGGAACTGGATGGATTGAACCGAGAGGTTTGCAAGCGCCTGTGTGTCGGAGATTAAACCGCCGAGTATCCCACCCATGTTGTTCTGCTGCGTCACCTGCTGCTCGACATTGGCGTTGTTGTATTGGTACGCGGTTGGGGTGACAGCAGTGTTGTTGTCCCATACACCGGTCATGTTGATGAGTCCCACCGCAGTCTGGAGCAGGATGAAATAATATAGGACGTTCATCAAGGTGCTTCCGGCACCACCAGCAGATCCAAACGCTTCCTTGTTGGCTTCCTTCAGGTACAATGCCCCGCCCATGACTGACGCAAGGATGATCATATTCAGCGGTCTGATCGCATCGATGGTATTCGATACCGAGTTATACAACGATGCCCAGCCGAACCACCACATGATCGCGGCGAACGCTACGATAGAGATCATGGTGTACCGGACGTTATATCTCGATCCGAACCCCGCGATGAAGATTAGCAACCCGACAAAGATCAGGTTGTAGAACAGCATCGCCCATCCCGGGGGTACAGCTTGCTCAATTCCGAGCGGTACTCTCAACCCCAGAATATTAGTAAACGTTACGCTGTTGTAGAATTCAACCATGATTGTGAGGTATTAGGGAGGAAACCTTCATATAGGTTTCCTGAGCCTAATCCGTGATACCTCCCCATTTCCACTGCTGATAAGGAACGTGCGGGACACATTTGGTTGAATTGATCGGCCCATACCCCCCTATCGCAGTTGAGTTTAGCCACCACGTCGTTCCGTTATCAGCCAGTTTCCACCATGCGTAGACGTTGGTTGTGCCGCCGGTTGCATCATAGACTTTAACCCCCATGCAGGAGTAAGAGGTGTTCGGTTCCCAGAATGTTGTGTTGAAGTTGCTGGTTGTCATCGCGGCTTGCGCTCTGCCTTGCGCTGCGATCCCGGCAACCGTGGCGTTGGCAGTGACGATCTGATAATAGGGACCGGCGGGCCACATCAGACGGGTTTCGTTGATGCCGTATACATCCCCTGCAACAATCTGGTACTGTATGACATCGACAACCTGCGTTGCGACGAACCCGTTGCTGTCGGTTGTGCCGTAATAGGTTGTGTTCGATGCAAACATCGTCTGCGCGGTGCTGTCAAGGACGCCGTAGGTATTCTTGAAGTATTCCACCGCTCCGGTAAATCCTCCCGGAAGCGATGACGAGTACGCGTTGATGTAAACCGGAGTTCCGATGATCGGGTTATAATTCGCATCGAGAACCTGGATTGCAACCGATTGCGGCGACCAGATGATGTTTGCCGCTTGTGCAACGGTGGTTTGCACAGTTAATTGGATCGTCTCATCCCGATCCGAATCCATCACGTAACTTGTTGATGCGCCGTAATACCCGGTACTTGATACATATACCACCACTGTTGAATACGGTTCAGTGAAATACGCCGTGCCGTTGGTTGTGGTATACGTCTGTCCATCGCTTGTGGTAACAGTGTTAACAGGGATTGCCGCACCAGTTGATGAATCGGTGATATGCAAAGTGAGCGTGAACTGCGGGTCCATCTCGATGTCCTGCTGGTTGAACCCATCGGGTACCCCGGATACCGTGATATATCCTGTCTTGTTCTCCCAATCGAACGCGCCACTGGTTAGGTTGGTTGCCCGCATATTGACATTGAATGTTCCGTTCACGCCATAGACGAATAGTGGACTTTGCGAGGTGGAGGTGTTGCCATCGCCGAATTCCCAGTACCATGCATCCGCGACACCGGTGCTGCTTCCTGTGAACTGAACAGTAAGCGGATTAACCCCCGCAGTATCATTCGCTGAGAACGATGCAGTCATTGGAGAGACGGTAATATACGCGGCTTTGGTATTCGTATTCGATCCTCCGCCATTTGTTGCATTAAGCGCGACGGTATAAGTTCCTGCTGCGAGGTATCGGTACACCGGGTTCTGGAGATGTGAATAGTTGCCATCACCAAAGGTGTAGTTCCATTCCGTCGGGGATTCCGTGGAACTGTCAGTGAAGGTTACATTGAGTGGAACAATTCCAGTAACAGGAGTCCCGGAGAAATCTGTCACCGGCACTGGCTCGGTTGTCACCGTGATATAATTCGTCTTGACTTCCTCGTCATACGTGTATCCGTTGCTTGCATTCAGTTTGATGGTGTAAGTTCCAGGAGTCGTAAAGGTGAATACCGGGTTTTGCAGGGTAGACACGTTGCCATCCCCAAGTGTCCAGTTCCACGACACTGCATCTGTTGACATATCCGTGAACTGGACTGCCAGAGGAGATACCCCCATTGTCTGGTTCGCGGTAAATGCAGCGACGGGAGCGGGGGTATAATTGACTTTGAGGTATGGCGTGTCATTGAAAACATCTAACGTGAGTTGATTACTAGTCACTGCGGCAATCCATGTGCCTCCAAATAAATTATCTCTATCCCACGAGTCGCGGATCATCAGCGGGGTTGGGCCTGTTCTGTTAATTGCTGTCTTTCCTGCAGTTGTAAGATTGAATACCGTCCAGCTCGTGTTTGAAAATGATGCTACTCCAATACGGTTAGAATAATCTGTATCAATATATCGCTCATAATCTCCATTGGATATGACATTGTCAATAGCTGGGGAATATCCAGTAACCATATAATCTGGAAATCCAAGTGGAGTGGTAATCGCATAAAGAGAATGCGGGTGAACAAACAGATCAACACTAGTAATAGTTGCATCATCTGGGATCGATGAAGTATCGAAAATCAATTCGGATCTCCAGAGTTGTCGAAAGCCGTTGATGGGAGTTGCCCGTGATTGAAGGAATATAGTGGCAGAGTTTGTAAAGTTAACATTGCCAGGACCGTTGCGAACGGCTGCGTAAGTATCACCTGATGTAGAAAGATTCGACGACGACCCGTTGGCTATCGGAGAGAATGTGGCTTCGGTTGCTGAGACGATACCCGTCAATAGGAACGCGAGTGTCAGAATGCCAATAACTTGTATCAGCTTCATTCTGCCACCACGCATTTCAAGTAACTTGCACTGCCATATCCCGTTTTGCTTCCAGTCACGGTATAGCATCGGTCGTCTGTGAAGAATACGCCGTCACTCTCGTCAATCTCGTAATAGCCAACGGAATTCCCAGTCACTGAATAACTCTCGGCATGAGTGGCATTAGCAGCGGTTACTGATACAAGCGGAATTGGTCTGCCATACACGGTATCCCGAGAGATCCCACCAATAGCAAGCCCGGTATGTGTTGGAGTCAAAGACAACAGCGTGAAGTTCAACCCTATGGTCTTTGCGTCTAACGGTGTGAACGAATCCGTGTATTGCTGGTATCCGGCAGCCGTGACATTGATCAGGGTTATTGTGCCGGAATAGAAGGCTGCGTCTGTTGTATAGTTCCCGTCAGCCGATGTAACTTTGTTGTATATCGTGGTTCCCTGAACAATGCTCACATTGGCAATAGGTATAACAGCAGCGGTTTCGGCATCGTATACGTTGCCGGTGAACACAAGATATCCGGTAAGCTCGCAAGTATCGAAGTTCATCCAGATATCATCTCCACCCGAAATCGGGGTTGCAATCAGGACCGCATAGTACACTCCTAAAGAATCAGAGGTTGTAAATGCAACGTTCTTACTTCCAGCCTGCGCGGTCACAGTCTGTGTATCCACGACGTTGCCATAGACATCCAGCGTGTCGAGCCGATATGAGTACGTCGCAGTATCCCAATATCCTCCGCCATCAACCGACCACGACACAACAGCGGTATCCCCGCGAGAGTATGTTACCTTGTCAAAAGCGACAGTTGCGCCCATTGCAACGTATGGGATGACCGTTGATTGCGTTCCGCTTCCAGCAATCGTGGTGATATAATACCCATACGGCATAGTGGGGTCATTAATAATTTCGTCGTAGATTGCCCAGTTGATACTCCCCGCCTGACTTCCCGCTGGAGTTGTATACGTTGCAGCGTTTAATCCAGAACTCCACTCTTTGAGGATAACGGTCTGGCTTGCGTTGGAATCACCAAAACCCCATGTGGTGCTCATGTTGTAGGACGAGATGATAGTGCCGTTGGCAAAGCAGAACCCAGACGCAGCAGGGTTAAGCATATCTTTCTTTATGAAGTATCCCTGTTCTGGAGATCCAAAGATATATCGGTTCTCTGAAGCACCATATACAATATCATCCCAATACCCTGTCCCAGCGAGCTCTCCGAAACCAATATATGAAGGGTTGGTTGCAAGTACACCAGACTGCTGATCGTATATCCCATTAATATACATTTTTGCAACACCCCCGGTAACTATAATTTCCACTCGTTTTGGGGAGGTTGTTGCTACAGCATATGGCATATAAAAACTAAATAATGTTGCTCCCCCCGCATCATATCCCCTGATTGCAGATCCCCCCCCTCCTGCTGCAAATGTTCCATATAAAATTGTGGCTGATGCGTAAGTTGTTGCCGACGGATCGGTGTTTCTTACAAACTCGTTTGTTCCACCAGTCGTGGTGATATAACTATTTCCACCCGTTTTATTCTGAAAATACGCACACGTCCCATCGCCAACGCAGCTTACATAACTCGTGAACTCCCCACTATCCTGAAAGTCCAGGCTCAATGCCGCAGCAGGCGCGATAAGCAGGCACACCAGCACCGCGAGGAACAGCAGGCGTTTCATCGTAATATCCTCCGTAAAAAACCATCAGCGGTTTCGCCCTTGCGTTTCTTTCGATTAATCAGATCCCGCGTTGGGGATTTTACCCATACGGTCGTGCCTTTGCTCTTATTGGAGGTGCTGCCGCTCATATAGTGTCTATAGAAATTAATACTATATAAAAAAGTATGTGCCTATTTATTAGAAATCCGTAAGTCTGTTGTAAGCGTACAGGACCAGTAATCCCGGGAGTATTGCGAGGATGAGGATGATGGTTGCGGCGAATGCGAAGATGTGGGTGTGTTTCATTTCCGCGCCTCGGTGCTTTGGTGCCGGAGGGATTTGATAATTTCGGCAATTTCAGTATTGAGATGCCCTTTTCGATCCTCTACTGTCTTGGGTGGTTCCATAAGCCATTCAAATACCCAACGGGGCATAGTTACAGTATCTTCATCCGGTGCCGGGGGGGTGTGGGGGCGGGAACGGGTATCTGCATTTCTAGGGCATTTAAACAAAGTCGATTTTGTATTACATTGGCAGGGTTCTCCTGCTTTTTTCATCACACGTGTCTGATATGCTTCGCTACGATATGCCTCACATACGCATTCATGATCACAATGCTGTTGTGGCTGCGGGGTCATTTTGGCGCCTCGGTGCTTTGGTGCCGGAGGGAATTCAATTGCTGAAGCACGTATCTCCGATATGTGTACTTAGTGAATCCTGTTAATGATACGCGGTTAAGATCCGATATTGCTTCATCAAGCGTCTGGTTGCGTTCTTCTGCCCTGATTTCATCCGCATTGGCAATAACATTTTGATATAGTTTATCCGGTGCAGCGGGGGTGTGCGGGCGGGAACTGGAGTATCTAAAAGCATATTGCATAATCTGTTCTGGAGTCATTGACTGATCAAACCATGAAAACATTTCCCATGTTTCTTGTGTTATAGGAATATACATCACACTTTTTTGGGAGCGATATCTCATCTTTTGTAAAAATGTTATAATTTCATCAACAACGTGCGCTTGGTACTTATTTTCATCTGATGCTATTTTAGATAGATATTCGTGTGCGCCCGCGCTCATAAAAAATGCTTTTCTTGGGCCGTTATCGGTATAGGGGATTTTCCGTGTTTTCTTGGGCTGCGGGGTCATGGGTGATCGGCTCCTGCTTCTGTGATTAATACCTTCACTGCACGATCACCAAAGCGATATGCTCGTTTCCAAGTACCTCCAATCTGTCTGATATGATCTTCTATTGCCTCTCTCCTTGTGCAATACGTTCCATAATAGAACCCTTCCCATCCTCGTGTGTGCTTAATCGCCCATGCTTTTTCTGATAGTGTCATTGGTCAGTAGCCTCGCTCTTTTTTATTTTTAGCCATTTCTTTTCTCCACCAGACGCGAACACATCGCTATCTGTTTATGGGAAAATAAAAAGTTATGTGGGGGTCTCTGAAGGACAAGTTGCCGTTCCAGCCACAAGGTCGATGGTGCAGTACTCTTTGGTTCTGATGGTCGCCTCAATCCCACATCCGTTATCGTAGGAGATGACGACATCCTTGACGTTCCCAACGGATGGATCGGTGATCTTTGACAGTAGCGTAGTTGTCGTGATATCAAAGATTCCTCCTGGATTCTCTGCGTTGTTGAACAGGAACGACGTGTGACCGCCATCAATCGCCTGCTGGACATTGCTGGTGACATCGATTACCGCGCCGTATGGCTCGCAGACGGGTTCATAGACCGGGTCTACTGCCGGGACTTCGCGGGATTGCTCACCCTTGCGGTGGTTCCACGGGTTACGGGTGTCAGTCCATGCACTGTATCCTTTCACTTCGGTGCATTGCGGAGTCTCGTAGTGCCAGCCGTCGCCGTGCTCTGCGTGGTTGGTGCATTTGACTTCCCAGTGCCCGTGCATTCCACCCATCCATTTCCAGTTGTGTATTTCATAATAGCCGGTTGGGTACCGGTACTCGGTATGTGCGGGAACGCCCGGTATTACAAGGACTTCCTGGCACTGCTTGGATACAAGCCCGTAGAGTGCGCTGGTGATCTTGTATGACAGAACGCACTTTGCATCGCCCACAGAGATTGCGTAGCCGAGCAGTTCGCTTTCAGGCCGCGTAACGCCGTTCGTGCAGTGAACACTGCTTACCTGTTCCGGTCCAAGCCCTTCAAACTGCGGAGTGATCTTCAGGATGTAATCGCCCTGCGCCAGACCATCGTATGAGAACGTGCCGTCCGGCTGGATCGGGATGATGATACCAGTTTCATTTGCGCTCTGGTTGACGTTGCGGAGCTGCACTTCTTTCGTCAGCGTGTTGTATCCCGCCCGGACGTTGCCTTCGAGCGTACAAGTATTCGCGCCTGCATACACTTCAACCGAGTTCGCGGGGTTGTTATCGCGGTAGCACGATTCGACTTTGCTCTGGGGGTCAACCACCATGGTGCACCCATCGCTAATCTTCGCATACTGCTCGTCAGTATAAAAAATGTCATTTCTCCATACGCCCGCAGCAAGTGCCGGGGAACACAGCGCGATCATGAAGATCGCCGTAATCAGAATTGCTTTGTAGTTCATGGTTTCTTCTCCTTGACGGCCTTGATCAGCCTGCCAACGACTTCATCATACGATTCCTTGGGATGCACTTTAAGATTGTCCAGTGCTTCCTTGTTGGCATCACTTACGTTGATGTTTGCCATAGCATATTGTTATATGCCAATGTAGATAAACTTATCTATCTGCACGTCAATATACAACTATGGCAAAGGAACTACATGGGAAGTACAAGTTCACCGCACGGCAGACAGAGGACATCAAGGATTTCAGTCCGATGTTCGATGCCGATATTGCCGACCGGTGCGGCTTCCCAAAAAAGAGAACTGCGTGGCCTGTTCGCAGGTTGTTCTAATATAGCGGAGCGCATCCGGGGAAATACGCCCAGCAGGATATCATCGTACCCAGCAGGCTGCACCCGAAGCAATAGAACTGGTCGCGCTGGGAGATCATGGGCATCCTCCCGCGACTGGCCAGTTTGGAACGCTGCACATCATAGAATGCACTAAACCTGTAAAGAATGGAACTGCAACAAAAACCACAAACATCAAAGCAAGAAATATCGCAGTTGCTATAAAAGCATTGTGCACATTTCTAGCAAAGTCTATCATTGGTTTGTTATAGTATTCTGCATCAAAAACTTCAATGCCATTTTCAAGACGCTGATATATCACACGCCCCTTTTCTTCTTCCGTCATTTTTTCACACCACTGTTCTTCAAGCAGATCATCGCCCAATCGCCTCCAGCGCCTTCTCTGCATCTTCCGCCAGTGCCCGCGTAAACTCGGTGTCGCAGTTGGTGCACCGGAACGGCATCGCGTAGTTCCGTGGCCGGTATTGCACGTAGCGCGTGTAGTGGCAGAACGGGCACGCGACGTTCCGTTTGTTCGGTCGCTGCGGGTTGTATCGAACTTTTGGAGTCATCCTTACCTCACACAATCCTCCGGGATCGCCATGTAGTTCTCCATCTTCTTCTTGTCCTCTTCTTCCTTCTTCTTCTCCGGGTTCATCGGGCTTCGCTCCCACAACTCGTCCGACTTGCGCGGCTTGTAGCCCTGCTCGCGGTAGTCAGCGTTGTGCTCGGTCATAATAATGCACCAACTCCCATAACAAAAAATGGAATACAAAATGCAATTGCCAAAATAGCAAGAGGGCATTCCATCTGATGTTCTCCTATCTTTACTTGGAGCGTATGTATCGGTGGATGATACATATCGCTGTATTGACCGATATACACTTCAAAGATGCTCATTTGGGCGCCTCGGTGCTTTGGGTGCTGATAATCTTCCTGTATTCATCAACTCCTGATGCAAATCCCTGTCCGTGGGGATTGTCACAAGCATATATGTATAATTCATCCAGCGTGGCGTTGCGGATGGTGGCTGCATACTCTTTGAGGTATTGTTCCTCTGCTCCTTTGTTGCAAGCGTTGGCATATGCTTCAAAGATTGCCGGATCAATATCTTGGTTTCCCAATTCCTCTAATTCGCTGTCGGTGCTTTGGTGCCGGAGGGATTCGATAATGTTTCTCCCTGTGATAATTTTCTCATTTGTTATTGCCTTACCTTCAATGAGAGCGTTCCACGTTGTAATGATAGCGGCGTTGCGGATGGTGGCATCGTGGTCGCTTTTGCATGACCATGCGTCTTTACAGTACGCTCCTTCCTGAACAGGGCATGTTTTTTTATCGAATTCACATTCATGGCAGACACCTTCTGGTGAAAGGGGAGCGGGGGTGTGGGGATGGGAACGGGAATACTCATCAGGACTGCATTGCTGGCGGTCACGTTCAATAGGGCACACTCCATGGCATTGTCGAATCGAGTGGAATCCCCGATGAATGCACATATCGGGGCAATCTGAAGTGATGTGATCGCACCTAAGATATTTTTCAAACTTTTCTTCCTTCGGTTGCTCCTGTGGGGTCATGGGTGCCCGGCTCCTGTTGTCATCCACACACCTGCTTTATACAATTGTCACCATCGAACTCATGGCACATTGCTTTGAATGTATCCAGAGATATCTTTCCAGTACATGTTCCGAGATTGTTACATGGGCAGCCAGTAACGGTGCATCCACATACATAAAGCCCGGTCTCTGGATCAAAATACAAGACTGGGATAAGTGCACCGCGTTCCTTCTGAATTATTGCTCGACATCTCCCGCAGTATAATTTTCCAGATTCCTTTTCACACCTATCGCACTGTGTCATCGGTCAGTCGCCTCGCTGTCGGTGCTTCTGTTGTAAGGGGTCATGGGCGCTCGGCTCCTGATATTGCTTTAATTATGTATATAAATAACAAAATTGGAAATGCCAAAAATTCTATTTCATCTTGTGTCATCGGTCAGTCGCCTCACTGTCGGTGCTTTGGGTGCTACGTGGCTCAAAGATACAAACTTCATAAAAGTCACATCTCCTTGACCAAAATGCACCCGGCACAACATCTTCATATGTCCAACGACACGACTTGCATTTATTATTCATCGCCATCACCATCAGAATTTTTAAATTCGTCTATACAATCTTCAAAGTCGTATGCTGAAAGATACCATTCTTCGTCATCATCTTGTGTAAATTCTTGCCTTACTCTTTTTACAAATGCTTCAAGCGTCTGGTTGCGGATGGTGGCGTCGTGGACTTCCATCCATTTCTGTACGTTGTTGTCAAACTTCTCAAAGTCGAATGTTGCCAAGAATGGTGCCTTGGGTGCGGCGGGGGTGTGGGGACGGGAACAAATG
>Ga0172381_10000648_pt1 | contig 42181 bp, 32 predicted proteins | sample Leawel6488metaG_FD_119754 | JGI IMG/M metagenome (GOLD analysis project Ga0172381, IMG submission 119754) | Leachate microbial communities from a municipal landfill in Southern Ontario, Canada - Leachate well 64-88 metaG | ecosystem: Engineered > Solid waste > Landfill > Unclassified | place... | reverse complement strand
TTGGTTTAACAGATGACGATATGCATCATTTTTCTCACTTCGACCAATTGTATCAAAAACATCATAAAGGATGGTTACGACTTTATATTCCGGCGCATACGGCAATGGTTTTGGAGAAGATAAGTAAATAGGTGTGGGGTGTGAGTTATGGGGTGTGAGTTATGGGGTGTGAGTTATGGGGTGTGAGTTATGGGGTGTGAGTTATGAGTTATGAGTTAAAAATTAAAAGTTAAAAGTGAGTGATGATGCGAGATACGTGGTGCGAAGACTAAATCAATTACGAATGACTAATACGCTTTTAACCACAGACTTCTCAAATTTTCGCAGATAAGAACTAATTACAAAGAGTTGAGAATTAATATTAGAGGTTTTAGATGTTGAACGATTTTTTTAGTGAGAAAACTAAATTGCGACAATATGAGGTTTGAACATTGAACAATTGCTCCCAAATTCCGATTTTCGAATTCCTAACTCTTTTGCATTCTAAAAAACCTTATTTGGATTTATATTTAGATCTTAGTAACCGTTAATCTTCTCCTACCCCAACCTTATTACCTTATTAAACGGAGAATTAAGAGTGAAGAATAAAGAGAATAATTAAAGGTTAAAAGCTGAATCAGAAACCCCTCAAGTGCAGATTATTAGTCTTTTTCTACCCTTTATCCCTAAAGGGAAAAGATTAATAATCAGCACTTAGCAAAAGTATTTTTAGGGAATTTAGGGGTAGAGAGCAAAAAAATTAACTTTTTAGACAAGAATAATCAATTAAATCAACACAAATAAAAAAATAGCAACATTAAAATGAATTTATATCCTTTAAAATTTCACCCTATTCTAAAATCTATTATTTGGGGTGGTTCACAGATTTCTAAATTTAAAAACCTTGATTCCGTAAAAGACGGAATTGGCGAAAGCTGGGAAATATCAGCCGTAGAAGAGAATGTATCTATTGTCAAAAATGGAGAATTAGCGGGAAAGCCGTTAGACACACTGTTAGAGGAAGCAAAAGGAGATTTGATAGGAAAAAAAGTGTATGAAAAGTTTGGGAATAAATTTCCACTCCTTATCAAGTTTATTGATGCGCAAGACGATTTGTCAATTCAAGTTCATCCGGATGATGAGTTGGCAAAAAAGAGACACAACTCGTTTGGTAAAACAGAAATGTGGTATGTGGTAAAAGCCGAACCCAATGCATTTGTAATTTCAGGATTTAAAGATAAAATCAGGTCGGAAGAATACGTAGAAAAGGTGAAAAATAACACCTTCTCCGATTCGCTCAAAAAACATATTGTGAAAGAAGGAGATGTCTTTTTTCTTCCTGCCGGAAGAGTTCATGCAATAGGAAGTGGTTGCTTTATTGCAGAAATTCAGCAAACTTCCGACGTAACCTATCGCATTTACGATTACAACAGAAAAGATGCGCAAGGAAATACGCGAGAACTTCACACTGAATTGGCCAAAGATGCCATCGATTATTCGGTACAAGAATCGTATAAGACTGATTATAATCCGATTGAAAACAAGCCCGTTGAATTGGTAAGTTGTCAATATTTTACCACAAATCTGCTCAAACTCACTGAGCGTTTTGAACAAGATATTTCTCACATCGATTCATTTATCGTATTTATGTGTCTTGAAGGTTCGTGTGATTTAGAGGATAACGAGCAAAACAAGGTGACTTTAAAGCAAGGTGAAACCATATTGATACCGGCAAAAACAGAACGAATTACAGTTTTGCCAACAGAGAAAACGAAATTGCTTCAAACTTTTGTGGAATAATGGTTTGGGGTATGAGGTGTGAGTGATGGGTATTAGGCGTTAGGTGTTAGATGTTAGATGTTAGGTGTTAGCAAATGGTATAGTGGAATGTGGTAAGGAATTTATTTCGAACTACAAAAACGAAATTACGAAAGACCGAAAACACGAAATTGCAAAACTATAAGGGTTAAATATTGCACCAATGCGCCCTAATCCCGATTTTCGACTTGCGAATTCCTAAATTCTCGACTTACGACTACAATCCAAAGCTAACAGCTAAAATTGCTAACATCTTTTATTCTCACCAAAAACTAAAAGCGCAATCATCTTTTGCAAATACTACTTAAAGACAATTATTTTTAATGAGAGGAATAATACTACTAAATATAGGAACACCATCGGAGTGTTCTAAATCAGCTGTTAAAAAATTTATAGGGGAAATGCTATCGGATCCGTTAGTTTTAGATAAATTTCAACCGATATCGCCATTTTTAGCTCGAAATGTAATTGCACCATTATCAGCATCAAAATCTTTGGAGAAATATTCTTTGATTTGGAGAAAAGAGAAACCTACCCTCTCCCCTATTTTATTTCACATGCAGCAAATGGCAAAAAAATTAGAGGAGCAAAAGAGTACATCGGTAGAAATTGCTATGCGTTATGGTTCACCTTCCATAGAGGATGCATTTAATGGTTTGATCGAAAAAAGCGCTCAACTTTCCGAAGTTATTGTTTTTCCGCTCTTTCCACATTATGCGCAATCTTCAACCCAAACATCCATTGAAGAAGTAAGAAGAATTTACAACAACAATTCATACTCCTTTGAGCTTAGAATTATCAATTCATATTATAACCATTCAGCTTACATAAAAGCTCTTGCAACACACGTTAAAAAGTATCTCACATCTGATTTTGATAAATTAGTCTTTTCGTATCACAGCTTACCGGTTCATCAAGTAAAAAAAGCATGGAAAAAAGGGAAAGAGTTCGATTATGTATACCAGATTAAAGAGACCAATCAACTGCTAATGAAAGAATTGGGAATAAACAATCAAAATAAATCACTATTGTTTTATTCCTCTCAAAGAGGAAATGGTTGGTTGAAACCTTTTCTTAATAAAGACATAGCAGATTTACCCTCCTTGGGATGGAAAAGAGTTGCAGTTATATCGCCTGGTTTTCCGGTTGATAATTTGGAAACATTGTTTGATGTGGATATAGAAGCACGCAAATTATTTATGAAAGCCGGAGGAGAGAGTTTTATATTTATACCGTCGCTCAATGCAGAAGATTATTGGATTGATGCTTTGTGGAAAATAATTTCAACATTCTGATATGAAAAAACAATCATACACCGTTATTATTGCAAATGGGGAGTTCCCAACTCATCCGGAGCCATTGTCTTACATCGAAAATGCAAATCGTATAATTTGTTTGGATGGTGCATTAGAGGCTTGTTTAAAAAACAACATAACCCCCGAGGCAATTGTAGGAGACGGCGATTCCATCTCCTCTGCTTTACGAAAACAATACGCTCACCTACTCCACATCTTCACCGACCAGGAAACCAACGATTTAACGAAAGCTGTCACCTATTGTGTTAAAAACGGTTTCTTAACTATTAAAGTAATTGCTGCAACCGGAAAACGCGAAGATCATACCTTAGGAAACATCTCTCTATTATTGGATTATATGAGCGATTGCGAAATAGAAATGATAACGGATTATGGGATTTTTACGCCTATCTCATCCACTACCGTGTTTGAAAGTATTGCCGGACAGCAGGTTTCAATTTTTAATTTTGACAGAACACCCATTTCCTCTCACAACTTAAAGTATCCTTTAAACAAATATGTTTTGGATAATTTATGGAAAGGGACTTTAAATGAATCACTGGGAAAAACTTTTACGGTTGTAACTGAAGGGAAAACTTTGGTTTATCAGACGTTTGAAGTAGGGAAATAAGATGTGGTGTGAGGTGTGGGGTATGGGGTGTGAGGTGTGAGAATAACTAATTGTTCGTTTTTTTGTAATCGGTTTATTGAGATATCTATAAAGGTACAGGTCGGAGACCTGCGCCAGCTGTGTCAATCACAAAGAGTTACTCACAAAATTCAAAACATTTCACGCAGCACTTCCAACGATTTTATCTCTGAAAAATCATACACATGTATTCGATAATAATCCAGCATGTAATTTATCAAACTATTTCTATCGCTTTGCGATAATCGATACAGATGCATGTTACGATAGTTCATGCGTTTGAAAAGCTGTAGAAAGCTGCTTTGTTGAGGATTAATAAAATAATTATGATTTGGTCTATAAAGAGAAAATTCACCTTTCATCAAATCAAAATAAGCACCTTTTTTATAAGCTTCTAAATTGGGAGAAATGCCCAAGAATTGTGCAAGCTGAAACATAAAAGCAAGATGAAAATTAGCCAACCCTTTTTCTTTAACTTCTAATTCCAAAATTGATTCTTTTATAAACCTAAAGATCAATTGATTTTCGCTGGTTTCGTTCAAAACTTTGGCAAGAAATTCCGAAAGAAAAAAAGCAAACGATACTTTGATCACATTTACGTTCAACGAATAAAGCGGGAATTGTCTTTGAGCTTCCTTAATCCGATGGATTTGACGCAACGGAAAATGCTCTACTTCCAAGTCAACAACTGAAAGTGGGAAAAAAAGAGCCGGATTAATTTTGCTCTTTCTGCTTTTCGATTGTGGTAAAAGATACGATACCCGACCAAAATCAGATGTGAATATTTGGGTGATAGCAAATCTGTCGTTGTACTTGGTGGAGCTTAAAACAATACCTTGTGTTTTGTGATGCATAAAAATGTATGGTTTTGCAACTCAATTACAACGAAAAAAACTTACCCGATGCTAAAAAATCTCGATATTTCTCTTCGTTGAACACATAATAAAATGCACCTCTCTTCGACGAAAGTGTATCTTTTATATCCAGTTTGTCCAAGATATTCATTGAAGCTATTTTTTTTCTGAAATTACGTTTGTCAATAGGTCTTTGATAAATAGCTTCATATAAATCTTGGAGTGCAGGCAATGTAAATTTTTCATCAAAAAAATTAAAAATTATCGGTTGCATCGAAACTTTAAATCGCAACAAAGTCAATGCATCTTCTACCATTTTATTGTGATCGAACACAAGCTGTGGAAGTTCTTTGATGTTGATCCATCGGGCATCAAACTTTTGAGCCAAACTGGTATCAAATTCTTCTAATCGAACCAACGCATAAAAAGCAACAGAGATAACGCGACCTCCGATATCTCTGTCTACTGCCCCATAGGCATTGACTTGTTCCATATAAATCCCTTTTTGTTGTGTGTATTCGAAAAGAACTTTTTTTGCTGCATCTTCCAGACTTTCGTTTTCCGAAACAAAGCCACCCATCAAAGACCATTCACCTGCCAATGGTTCTACCGGTCGACGAGTAAGCAAAATATGGAGTTCTTTCTCTTTAAATCCAAAAACAATGCAGTCTGCTGCAACTAAAAATGTTGATTTATTTAAATAATATTGATCAGCCATAAAAATAGTGTTATTCAAAAGCGGTTAACTTTTGGGTTATAATTATAAGACGTAAATAATTGAGAAATGAAGAATGAAGAACTAAGAGTTAAGAGTTAAAAATTGAAAGTTGAAAGTCAAAAATGAAGTATCTGCTCTAAAGTCTTAACTCTTGCCAATCCTCTTATTTACCTCATATCTCAATCTAATAACATATTACTCTGTTTAACCTGACACACGCTTTGCACAGTAGCGTGTGAGCTGAGTTCTAAAAGCCGGCCCATTGGATATTAGTTTTTGGTAAATTGCACTTTTATTTGCCAATACCAAAACCTAATACCCAACAGCCGATTTTATTCTCTTATTTCTAACTCTTAGCTCCTAATACCGATTCCCTATTTTCGAGTATCGAGTATCGAATTATAGTTTGCGGGCACCATCACTAATTACCACATCGTAAACTTTTGGTTCGTGCCCAAATTTTTCTTTAAACTCTGCTTTGGCATCTATTATAAACTGATCGTACAATTCATCTTTTACCAAGTTGATTGTGCAACCGCCAAAACCTCCACCCATAACGCGTGAACCGGTTACGCCGTGTTTTTTTGCCAAGTCGTTCAGAAAATCTAATTCTTCGCAACTCACTTCATAGAGCTTACTCATGCCGTGATGCGTTTCGTACATTTTCTGACCAACGGTTTCGTAGTCGTCTCTTTGAAGAGCATCCGATACATCGAGTACTCGTTGTGTTTCTTCTATTACGTATTGTGCACGCATGAAATCTTCTTCCGAAATATCGTTTTTCACCTCATTCAGCATATCCATTGATGCATCGCGCAAAAACTCAACTTCCGAATGGTTCTTGCCAATAGCTTTTGCAGCTCTTTCGCACGATTCGCGACGTTTGTTATATGCCGAAGAAGCAAGCTCATGCGCAACGAGTGTATCAAGGAGCACCAACTTATATCCTTTCGGATCGAAAGGGTAATATTCGTACTCCATCGATTTAGTGTCCAGACGAATCAAATGTCCTTTTTTACCAAAAAGAGAAGCAAATTGATCCATAATGCCACACTTAACGCCCACATAGTTGTGTTCGGTAGCTTGTCCAATTTTTGCCAATTCGAATTTATCAATTCCCAAATCAAGCATTTCGTTAAGCGCAAATGCATAAGTACTTTCCAATGCAGCCGAAGAAGACATACCTGCACCAAGTGGAACATCGCCCGAGAAAACAGTGTCGAATCCTTCTATCTTCCCTCCACGTTTAATGATTTCTCTGCAAACTCCAAAAATATATTTTGCCCATCCTTCTTTGGGTAAATCTTCTTCGTTCAATCCGAATTCAGATTTCTCATTCAAGTCCAATGCATAAGCAATAATTTTGTCTGTTCCGTTTAATCTAATGGCGGCAATAATTCCTTTATCAATTGCACCGGGAAAAACAAAGCTTCCGTTATAATCTGTGTGCTCACCAATTAGATTTATTCTACCCGGAGATGTGTATACTTCAGGCTTTGCGTTCCCAAAATGTTCTTTAAATTTATTCAGTACTGTATCTTTTGTCATAATTTTCTAATGATCTTTTATATTAACTCTTCTTCAGTTGGAAGACTTTCGGAGGCTAACCCCACAGGAACATCTGGTTCCAAATCTTCTACAGAAATATCTTTATTAACATTTTTGGAGCCAATCAACGCATAGTATAGTAAATATGCTAATCCTGCAACGATAACCCAGTAGCTTGACAAATATCCTGCAATGTCTGCAACCCAACCTTGAAAAGCAGGAAGGATACCACCACCAACAACCATAACCATAAATATTCCTGAAGCAGCTGCCAAGTATTTACCTAAGCCCTCAACCGCAAGATTAAAAATTCCACCCCACATAATTGAGGTGCATAGTCCTAATAAGACTATAAACATTGCTCCTATAGGCACTTGTGCAAAACCAAAAGAAAGAGCTCCAGCAGCAGAACGTTGAAGAACCGGTAATGCTACATCTATTGATGTTGGTAAAAGAATGGCTAAAAGAATAAGTACTAAACCAACTCCTGAAGCACTACCCAACATTGCTTTACTGGAAACTTTACCACCCAATGAAGCACCTGCTAAACGACCGATCAACATAAGGAACCAATAAGTACCTGCAACAAACCCTGCGGTAGTTTTACCAATTTCAGGAATATCAGATAACCAATACATCATCACATAAGGATTACCTACTTCAATACCTACATAAACAAAAATTGCAATTGCACCTAAAACAAAATGCCTGAATTTTAATGCACCTAACATTAAATTTCTTAAAGGTTCTTTACTTGCTTTAGCTTGCGGTTCTGGTATAGAAACGGCCAATAAAGCAAAAAACACAACTGCAAAAACACCCATTGCAATGTACATTACTGGGAAAACGTCTGTAATATTAGCTTTTGCAGCTTCTCCAATTAAAATACCTACAAAAGCAGGAGTAAAGGTAGCCATTACAGAATTGAACGATCCGCCAATTTGTATAAGTTGATTTCCTTTATTACCACCTCCTCCTAAAGTGTTCAACATTGGATTTACCACAATATTTAAGAGACACATAGAGAAACCTGCTACGAAAGCACCAAGAAGATAAATGCCAAATGCCATTGATTCAGAAGCATGTCCTGAAAGGAATTGAACAAATATCCCAACAAAGCCAACAGCTATTGCAATTAAAGCAGTTTTTTTGTATCCTACTTTTGTCAAAAGAATTCCACCCGGAATTCCCATCACAAAATATGCTATAAAGTTAGCAGCATTTCCTAATAACCCTTGAAAGTTGGAAGCTCCAAATTGTTCTTTTAAAACTTGTCCCATTGGTGCAGCCAAGTTAGTTACGAATGCGATCATTCCGAAAAGAACAATCATCATAATGATTGGTACAATCCGAGAGGACGTTTGATTAGTTTTTGTGTTCATACGTTTGTTTATTTAAAAATTAATATTAATAAGTGATTGTATTTAAATTAATAAATTGAAATTACTATTTTGCCTGGAATTTGAAAGAAGTTTTAGATTTGAATGTGTCACCCGGGTGAAGTTCCGTTGTAGGATAATCGGGTTTGTTTATGCTATCAGGGAAATGTTGCGTTTCAAAACATACGGCTGATCGCTCAGGATACTTTAGTCCGTTTTTTCCGATCAGTTTATCGCTCATCCAATTTCCGGTATAGAGTTGCATTCCTGGTTCGGTAGTGTAAACTTCCATCACTATTCCTGTTTTGGGTGATTCACAACGCGCTGCAAACGAAAATTCATTTTCCCGCTTTTTATTTAAAACATAGGTATGATCGTATCCTTTACCATATAAAAGTTGTTGGAAATCTTCGTTTATTCTCGAACCAATTGTGTGAGGTTTGATAAAATCCATTGGTGTATCTTTTACCGGAACTGCATCGCCATAAGGTATCGCAGTTGCATCGGTGGGAAGATAACTATCGGCATTTATAGTAAGAATATGATCGTTGATGGACGGGTCACCCGCTCCCGATAAATTGAAATAAGAATGATTTGTTAAATTTAAAATTGTTGGTTTATCGGTGGTAGCTTTATAATCAATAATGACGGAATTTTCGTTCGTAATAGTATAGGTTACCGTGGTGATTAAATTGCCGGGATAGCCCTCTTCTCCGTCTTTCGATAAGTATTGCAATGTGATGGAATGTTCCAAAACCTCTTTCACATCCCAAACAACAGCATTAAAACCTTTAATTCCGCCATGTAAACTATTGGGACCGTTATTAATAGCGAGAAAATAAGTTTTGCCATCCAACGTAAACTTGCCATTGGCAATTCTATTGGCGGTTCGTCCACAAATAGCACCAAAGTAAGGCTCTTCCGAAGATAAGTAAGCATCAATTGAATCATGACCTGTAACTACGTCTACAAGCTCACCATTTTTGTCAGGTACCATAAGCGATACAATTTTTGCACCGTAATTTGTTACAGTCATTTCACAACCGTTTTTGTTGGTAAGAACGTACAAGTTAGTTTTCTTGTCGTCTACAATTTTTTTAAACTCTTCGGTTTTGAGTCCGCCTTTTGTATTCAATTTGCTGGTATCCATAGTCTTTAACCTTAATTATTTTGAAGGGAGATGGAAAGAACATTTTTTGCTCTTTCAAATTGGTGTAAAAATAACACATACTTTTCAATATTTTAATCAAAAAAATGTGTTATAAAACATAAAACTGAAAATTAACAAATTAAATCAGCTTGTTTGGCCTGTTTCGTTTGTCTTTTTTGGTTTTTTTGTAATTAACACCTTATCTATTCTATTCCCATCAAGATCAATGATCTCGAACAGTAAATCTTCGTATTCAAACTTATCTCCTAATTGCGGTATTTTATTGATGTTTGTTAAAACAAAACCGGCTATTGTGGAATAATCAATCTCTTCGAAATCGATAATAAACCCTTCTATAAATTGTGACATAAGTTCGATGGATGCATCGCCACTTACCAAAGCTGATTTGTCTTCGCGGATGTAGATATCGGGTTCTATGTTTTCATCTTCTTGCGGAATATCTCCCACCAGATTTTCAATTATATCGTGTAGCGTTAGAATACCATCAAAATTTCCATACTCGTCAACAACGATTGCAACGTATTGCTGGTTTTTCTTGAAAAGATCGAGAACGCGTTGTGCCCGAATATTTGAAGGAACAATGAGTGGTTCTGCAATAAATTGACGAATGGAGAAATCTTTGTTATTCAATAATTCCACTAAAACATCTTTTACGGTAACAATACCAATAAAATTATCCAATGTCTCCTGACATGCAATCAGCTTGCTGTGGCGTGCATTCATAATTTCATTAATAATCTCAGCATGAGGATCGTTAATGTCTATCCAATCTACATCTAAACGATGCGTCATGAGATGTTTTGCTCGTTTGTCGGAAAAATAAAAGACTCGTTCGTGAATAATATCTTGCTCTTTCTCAATTACACCCTGAATTGATGCTGTTTTAATCATCGATCGGAGTTCCATTTCAGATATCACATCGGATCTTTCAACTATTCCCAGAAATCGATTTAAAAGATGAGTAGATTTGGATAAAAGCGTTATAAACGGATAAAAAATCTTGCTGAAATAATGGATAGGGATAGCCACTTTTTTTGCTATTTTTTCCGGATTATTGAGTGCAATGGTTTTAGGAACTAATTCACCAATTACAATTGAAACATAGGTAATTACTAAAACAACCAATACCAAAGAAATATTCTCGGCATAAGGAGCCAAGGCTTCATATTGCTTAAAAAAAGGTGTGACTTTGGCTGCAATAGTTACACCTCCATATACTCCATTTAAAATCCCGATGAGTGTAATACCAACCTGTATGGATGAAAGAAAATTCTCTGAATTAGATTGAAGTTTAAGTGCTACTTTAGCTCCTTTGTCTCCTTTTTTTGCATCGGTTTCTAAACGCGTTTTCCTACTGGATACCAATGCAATTTCGGAAAGAGCAAAAAACCCATTCAATAAAATAAGTAAAACAACAATCAGAATATAAATCATCGAATGATTTTTTTCTTAAAAAAACATTTATTCGTCAAAAGAAAGCGGAATTCGGAATACGAAAATAGAAAATAGTGCTTAGCTCCCAAATTCCGATTCTCACATTCCGAGTTTCGATTATCGAATTCTTACAAAGACTACTTAAAAAAGAGGAGAAGGATATTCGCCGTTATCCACCAATTCTTTTAGCTTGCTCACAACCCAAGGCCTATCTTCTTGGTAAGTTATACCAAACCATTGCGAAGTTGTATCCAATACTTTTACTTTTGCTTTATCTTTAACTATTAAATCATTCACCAATGTGGGAATAAAATACTCTGCATTTAAAACTGCTGCATTTTCTTCCAGAAAATGAATAAAATAGTCGTCCGAATATTTAAAATAATCGGGTGTAAAACCAAACATATTCATGGAAACAGGTTTGTTGTCGGGAAGTGAGATCCACTCATCGTTCTCATTCTTGTATTTTACAACTCCGTCAATTCGTTTTATTTGTGTTCGCTCAACAATTCCGGTAAGATTATTCTCGGCATCAGTTTCGCATATTCCTCTGGCAACCGTGCCACCTTCCGATAACGTATTACCAACTCTGTAGCCAACCATGCAGTAACTGTTTTTACTGTTTTCTAAGGTTAATAAATAGTCACATATCACTTTGTAGCTGTTTCTTCCGTAAAAATCGTCTGCATTTATCACTGCAAATGGTTCGTTAATTACCTCTTTTCCCATCATTAATGCATGATTTGTTCCCCATGGTTTCACACGATCGGGATTTAACTCAAATCCGTCAGGCAGATTATCCAATTCTTGAAAAACAATCTCTATCGGGAGTAAGTGCTCGTATTTTTTTGAAACTTTTTCCTTAAACTCGCTTTCAAACGATTCACGTATAACAAAAACGACTTTTCCAAAACCGGCTTCCACAGCATCATAAATTGAATAATCCATAATTGTTTCACCATTTGGACCCAATCCGTCTAATTGTTTCAATCCTCCGTAACGACTACCTAATCCTGCTGCTAATACTAATAAAGTTGGTTTCATTATTTGTTTTATCTTATTTATATTTAATAGTTATTGAATGCTTGCAAATGTATGGTTTTTATATCGGAAAAGGAAAAGAAAAGAATATAAAATTAATTGAGAATGAGGAATTACTAATTTCGAATGATGGGTTATGGGTTATGGGGTGTGAGGTGTGAGGTAGCAATCGATATAGAGATTGATAGTGAACTATTTACTCCTTATCGAATTACGAATTACGAATGGATGACCTGCGATACACATTACAAGAATTAAACATTTTGCATGATTACACCCTAATTCCGATTTTCGAAACCCGAATTCCGAATTTCTTTTGCATTCCAAAAACCTTATTTATATTCATACTTAGACCTTAGTAACCGATGAATCTATCCATACCCCACCTTATTACCTTATTAAACGAAGTCTGAAGAGTTGAGAATGAAGAATAAAAAGCTAAAAGCATGTGAGAATGTGTAAATGTCTGATTCCTAAAACCCAACATCTAACAACTAAAAGCTATTCCTTAATTTCCTCAAATGTTTTCCACAACACATCATCCGGCACAGGAGCAACCACATCTATTTTCTTTTGCGAGACAGGATGAACAAACGATACGCCACGAGCATGCAAGCTGATGCTTCCATCGCGATTGGAGCGTTTTGCACCATATTTTAAATCCCCTTTAATGGGGCAACCAATTTTTGAGAGTTGTGTGCGGATTTGATGATGTCGTCCCGTTTCCAAATTTATTTCAAGCAGGAAATAGTTATCTGATTGAGCAATCAATGAATAGTGAAGAATAGCTTTTTTTGTATTTGGTTTTTCACTGTCGTAAGCCATTGATTTGTTTATTTTTTCGTTTTTCACAGTATAGTGTGTTAACGTATCGCTCTCTTTTGGTGGACGGTTCTGTACAATAGCCCAATAAACTTTTTCCACTTCATCTTCTCTAAACATTTTGTTCAATCGAGACAATGCCTTACTCGTTTTTGCGAAAATGACAATTCCACTGGTAGGTCTGTCTAAGCGGTGTGTAACACCGCAAAATACATTGCCGGGTTTGTTATATTTATGTTTCAAATACTCTTTCACTTTTTCCGACATGGGTTTGTCGCCCGTTTTGTCGCCCTGCACAATTTCTGATGCAGCTTTGTTTATAATTATGATGTGATTGTCTTCGTATAGAACGTCCATATAAAATTAGAATTTTGTAGTTTGATTGAAAACAGAAAGCTGCAAATTATTGGCTTTCGAAAAGTTATATAACAGACGGAAAGTTAAATGACATACTGATTAAGATTTTCATCACGATATATTCTGTTTAGTAAATTAATTTAGATGAGATAGGATTATAGGTCATTAATAAACCAAAGTGAGTATTAAAAAAAGGAGTTTTGTTTTTTTCTCGCATTAGAGTATGCTAATACTGTCACTATATCTACAGGTTCCTTGTGATTTTGATTGATGGTTCACAGCATATTCTAACTCACTATCTGTAACAAATAGGCAACAACAAAAAAAGGAGCCATTTACTAAAGTAAACTCCTTAATCTCAAAAACTTAGGAAGTCCTGTCTTTTTCTTATCAAAGACTCAGGAAATAGTTGTTCCTAACAGATACTATCTAATCGTTTTCATCAATCCGTCTATTTCAGCATCCAATATACCCATTTGAGCCAATACAGGATTGATGGTCATCTTTTTCAGTGAGCGTTGCTTCACAGTATCCAATAGTTGTGTTTCTAATTCCGATAAAGAATTTTTTGCAAGTTCCAATGAATTTTTAAGTTCCTCGGGGTCTTGTTTCTGACCTCTCACCAAATGGCTTTGCACGGTAAGTGATAGGGTTTTCACCTGTTCCGTAGTTTCAGTTTGCTTCTCTTCGGGTAATTCTCTGATTAACTGATGTATTTCTGTGGATAACTCTAAACTCTTATGTAATAAATCTCTTTTCATTTTTTGATATGTAATTTATAAATTCTGTTTTTGTATTAAGCTCATAATCTTATTTGCACACATATGTTTAGACTAAATCTTTTTTGTTACCCATATCTCAATGAGAACCTTATCATATATTAGAGATATATAATAAAATTACTCCCAATATCGCTATATAGTTTAAACTCGGGTATTCTTTTGTAAAAACAATGGCGTACAATAGGTTCAAGATGAAAATATACGCTTTCATACAAATATAATACATATTATTCCATCCTGAAAAAGATAGTGCACTATTATGGTTTTTTTGCATATGAGAAGAAATGCGTAAAAGTATCTGCTTATCTAATTTTTTTTTCAGGTGACAGAAAGTTAATAGATAACTCTCACATAATAGTGTAAAACAACCTCCTGCGATAGTGCTAATAGATGCTGAAACCCGGACAATAGGCAAGATTTATAATATGAACAAGGCAAATAAGCTGAATAAAGTTGTTCTGTTGTATAATACTCCACTACTGCGCAAGCCCTCTCGCGTAGTTTGACACCCCCCACTTTAAAAACAATTAACAACATAGAGAACCATGCAATTCAATCGCGCAACAGCGAGCGAAGTTAAATCTATTAAAGAATTTTCATTTGAACTATAAAAACGACTTGGAAATATTGAAAAGATCTTATAAAAAGAGATCATCTTCCTTCTGATTATATTATTAAACTAACAAGGTAACAAAATAGAAGAAAATAAGTACAATTCTGGCTTTTATCAATTATGAAAATACTCTATATATTGCATGCAACAATCAAAATAATTTGTATATTGCATACAGCAATGAAAATTCCATTCAAAAAAAAACTGAAAAGATATTGGATTTTAAGTCGAGGTAGCAAAAAAATTCCAGATGCCAAATCTTTCCGGGAAAACATAAAAAGCCTGTCATTCTAAACAGCTTATTATGCGCCTTCTAAGGGAAAATAAAGTGAGACGATGAACTTTATCTTTATAAACGAATATAAATAGGATACTATTAACTTCAAATTTAAAAACTCAACGAAAATGAAAAAAACAATTCTATCCCTATCTGTTTTAATACTGTTTTCTTCCACTATTCTTTGTGGTGCCAACAACCATCAATCCGCAGATAATAAAAAAACTGCTCAACAAGAAAATGATAATCAGGGAGGTCAATTTCTTGATGCTAATTTTCAGCCTGGAGAAGTCTTCTTCAAAGACGGTACAAATTCACAGCAAAATCTAAACTATTATCTCAACTCAAATCAGATCTGCTATCTCAACGAAAAAGGGGAACCCTTAGTTTTGGTTGACCTAAGCGATATTGAAAGAGTGTCGTATGGAGATAGAACCTTTATTCCAATCGATAAATCTAACGTCACCGAAGTGTTAAAAACTTTTAGCGATGGTTCAAGTCTGTTACTTCAACGACAAGCTAAAGTCACCAGAGTAAAAGACACTTCAGGTCCCTACGGCACCTCAACAATAACGGCTACGGTAAGTAGATTAACTACGATGCATGAGTGGAATATTCATCAACCACTTGAAACTGAAAACATATACAAGCCTATCATTAAAGAAGGGTTTGTTTTAATGAAAAATCAGGAAAAACACAAAATCTCAAAACTAAATTCATTAAAAAAGATTTTTCGCCCCAGATGGAAAGAAATTAAAGAGTATGCTTCACAGAATAATCCAGATATGAAGAATCCTGAAGATTTGATAGATTATTGGAGTTTTGCACTAAGGGTTTGTAATGAAATAAGTTGACTGTTTAAAACGAAGCTATTTTATTCGTTAACGACTTGAAAATTCTGCGAATAGCGGGCTATTTAATGAATTTTCAAGGAAGTTAAAGGACAAAAGAGCAAGTTTAAAGCGTCAAGTTATTTCGGCACAATCCCTAAATAGAGCTAACTGTTTTTCATAACCAAAATAATATTCTTTTGCTTTGAATCTTCTGCAAATTTTTCTGCAATATTGAATATCTCTGCTAAATATATTCCTCTTAGATCGTGTTTTTGAAACCTGTTATTAATTCATTCTATTGCTGTTTAGCTTCAAGCATCTTCCACCAGTTTGAAGGTAACAAAAAAGTACAATTTGTAGAAGAACCCGAAGTCATTTTTAATTTTACCTTTAAGGGATAGAAACCGGAGAGTATAAACTTTTAAAAGAAAGGAGAGGGAGAATGTCTATTGAACCAAATTATCTAAAGACATTAGAAAAAGGAGATTTATCCAAAAAAGTTGAAGAAGCTAAAAAACATATTACTAATTGTAATCTATGTCCTCATAAATGTGGGGTAAATCGGATTGAAGAAGTGGGTATGTGTAAAGCAAATCACAGAGCTATTGTATCAAGCTATGGACCGCATTTGGGTGAAGAGAGAGTTCTTGTAGGACAGAGGGGTTCCGGAACAATATTTTTTGGATACTGTAATATGAGCTGTGTCTATTGTCAAAACTATGAATTAAGTGCTTATGGTGAAGGAAAGATAGTATCCAATGAAAAATTGGCTCAAATGATGCTTTCATTGCAAAATCATTATGATTGTCATAATATAAACTTAGTCACTCCTACTCATTTTGTACCTAATATATTGGAAGCTATCTGTTTAGCAGCCCAAAGTGGATTAAAGCTTCCCATTGTATATAATTCCGGTGGTTATGAGAGTCTGGAGACTCTAAGGCTTCTGGAAGGAGTAATTGATATTTATATGCCTGATTTCAAATATTCTTCTACTGAATCCGGAAAAAGGTATTCAAAAGTCTCGGATTACCCTAAAAGAGCCAAAGAAGCTTTAAAAGAGATGGATAGACAAGTTGGTGGTCTTAAAGTAGATTCAAGAAATATAGCCTACAGAGGCTTATTGATTAGGCATCTAATGTTGCCTGGTGGATTAGAAGATACTAAAGGAGTTATAGAATTTATTAAAAAGGAACTGTCCTCGGATGTCTTAGTAAATCTAATGAATCAATACCATCCTACTCATAAAGCCTTTGAATATAAGGAAATAGATAAAAGACTGGGTTTTATGGAACATAAAGAGGCTTATGATTATGGTAAGAAATTAGGATTAAGATTAGCAAAGTAGTTGGTTTCAACATGCTCTTATGATATATTGGTGAACTCAAAGCTAATTCCTCTTTATCAAATCTTGCACAAACCGCAAAAAAAGTCCCTGCAAAACAATTGTTCTATAGGGACTTTTAGTTTTTGCGGAGAGAGAGGGATTCGAACCCCCGGAAGCTCGCACTTCAACGGTTTTCAAGACCGCCGCATTCGACCACTCTGCCATCTCTCCTTGGTCTTATCTCAAAAGCTGCGCAAAGATAGAATTATTTCTTTAAATAAAAAAAGAAAAAACGAACATAAAACTCAAATGATTTGCAATAATCTGAGGGAGCGAAAATAAAACAAAAAATTAATAGTATCTTTGTGTAAACAAAGAGAGAAGATTTTTATGCTATTTACCGATTTACCATTGTGCGACGAAGTACTGGATGGCCTTAGTGCCATGAACTTTAAAGAGACCACGCCCATTCAGGAGCAAACCATTCCGCTTATCCTTCAAAAAAAGGATATCATTGCGTGTGCGCAAACGGGAACGGGCAAAACTGCTGCTTTTCTGCTGCCTCTTATACACAATTTGCAAACTGAATTGCACGAACCCAACAAGGTAAATGCAATTATTATGGCGCCTACGCGCGAGCTGGCTCAACAGATTGATCAGCAAATGGAGGGGTTTTCTTATTTCTCTTCCTTCTCTTCTGTTGCTATCTATGGTGGAAGCGACGGAGAAGCTTGGTCCACCCAAAAACAAGGATTACTAAAAGGTGCTGATGTGGTGATTGCAACTCCCGGACGATTGCTGTCGCACATCAATTTGTACGATATTGATTTCTCAGGAGTGAAATATCTGATTCTTGACGAGGCAGACAGAATGTTGGATATGGGTTTTTACGACGACATCATGAAGATTGTGAAACTCTTGCCCACCAACCGACAAACCATGTTGTTCTCGGCAACAATGCCTCCCAAAATACAATCCCTATCAAAAGGAATTCTAAACAATCCTGAAGAAATTAAAATTGACGTGGCGAGACCACCCGAAAGCATTATGCAATCGGCATATATCTGTCACGAAAATCAAAAAACACCCATCATCACCAAGCTTTTTTCAAAAAAGAAACCCAACAAAGTGCTTGTGTTTGCCGGCTCAAAAATAAAGGTGAAAGAAGTAGCAAGAGCTCTGAAAAGAATTGGTGTTTCAGTAGACGAAATGCACTCCGACTTGAGCCAAGCTCAACGTGAAAGCGTTATGCATGAGTTTAGAAATGATCGGGTGAATTTGTTGGTTGCCACCGATATTTTGTCGCGCGGTATCGATATTGATGATATAACGTTGATAATCAATTATGAAGTTCCGCGAGATTCTGAAGACTACGTTCATCGAATTGGTCGTACAGCACGTGCAGGAGAACAAGGAATGGCCATTACACTGGTTTCTCCCAGTGAGCAATACAAGTTTAAACAAATTGAGAATTTCCTTAAGAAGGAGATTTTTAAAATTCCTGTTCCTGCGGAATTGGGGGAAGCTCCCGAGTACAATCCCGAGGATAACAGACAGAAGAGACCTTTTGGAAGAAGTCACAAAAAAAGTGATAGTGGCAGAAATCAAAAAAGAAACCATTCGCCCAAAGGTGCTTCGAACAGAGGAGCAAGAAAAAATCGACCTAAAAAATAGATCGATTTAACTTTAAAATTTTGCCAACTTATCTCCTACCCTATTTTTATTTTTCTCTAAAGAAAATATTGATGGGAGTTCCGGAAAAATTCCAGTTCTCTCGCATACGATTTTCTACAAATCGCTTGTAAGGTTCTTTGACCCATTGTGGCAGGTTGCAGAAAAATACGAATGAAGGTATTTGCGTATCGCGCAATTGCGTAATGTATTTCACTTTTACGAATTTCCCTTTGTTTGATGGTGGCGGTGTTTTCTCGATAATAGGCAACATAATTTCGTTGAGTTTGCTGGTAGGTATCCTCACTTTTTTATTCTGATACACTTCTTTTGCCACATCCATTAATTTAAGAATCCGCTGTTTTGTAATTGCAGAACCAAACAAAATAGGAAAATCAGTAAATGGCGATAAGCGATGTCTGATTGTGTTTTCAAACATTTTGATAGCTGCTGTACTTTTCTCTTCCACCATGTCCCACTTGTTGACAAAAACGACCAATCCTTTTCTATTTTTCTGAATGAGCGAAAAGATATTGATATCTTGGCTTTCAATACCGCGTGTTGCATCCAGCATAAGAATACATACATCGGCTTCCTCAATTACACGAATGGATCGAATGACCGAAAAATACTCTAAATCTTCGGATACCTTTCCCTTTTTTCTAATACCGGCTGTATCGATAAGATAAAAATCCATGCCGAACTTGGTGTAACGAGTATGAATGGAATCGCGCGTAGTTCCTGGAATATCGGTTACGATATTTCTATCTTCGTCAAGTAGTGAGTTCACCAACGATGATTTACCCGAATTGGGACGACCAACTACTGCAAACTTAGGAATATCTGCCAAGACTTCTTCCTCTTTGTCTCGCTTAAGTTTAGATACAACATGGTCTAAAAGATCGCCGGTTCCGGCGCCATTAATGGAAGAGACATTATAAGGATCTCCCAACCCAAGGGAATAGAACTCTGCAGACTGGTGTCCAATATTAAAATTATCAGCTTTGTTGGCTACAACAATAACCTCTTTGTTGGAACGTCTGAGCATATGTGCGGCAACCTCATCTAAATCTGTCAATCCGTTCATAACGTCTACAACCAAAAGGATGATATCTGCCTCTTCAATGGCAATTGTAACTTGTTTGTTAATTTCTTCCTCCAGTACATCATCAGAGTTAATAACCCAACCACCCGTATCGATCAATGAAAATTCTTGACCGTTCCACGTTACTTTTCCGTAAAGCCTGTCGCGCGTTGTTCCGGGAATATCCGTTACTATAGCTTGACGACTTTGAGTAAGTCTGTTAAACAATGTGGATTTCCCTACGTTGGGCCGTCCAACTATTGCTACTAAATTATTCATAATCTGTTTTTGATTTAAGTTTCCTGCCACAAGGCATTAAACTTTTTGTTGTTTCACTTTTTTTTGTCAGCGGTCAGTAATCGGTGATCAGTAATCAGTGAAAAGTGAACAGTGATTAAGCAACTCGTAATTCGTAATTCGTAATTCGTAATTCGTAATTAATCAACCCTATACCCATACGCACGCAAAATATTATCGCGATTGCGCCAATCTTTTTCCACCTTTACATATATCTCAATAAAAACCTTTTTATCAAAAAACTTTTCAATGTCTCTGCGAGCCATCGTTCCCAGTTTTTTCAAGGCTTTGCCTTGGTGACCAATGATAATCCCTTTCTGGGAGTCGCGTTCCACCATTATGAGTGCACGAATTCGAATAAGTTTCGATTCTTCTTTGAACTCTTCCACAACCACTTCAATGGAGTATGGAATTTCCTTTTGGTAGTAAAGCAAAGCTTTTTCACGAATTATTTCAGCAACAAAAAAACGTGCCGGTTTATCCGTCAAGGCATCCTTTTCGAAAAAAGGAGGCGACTCGGGCAACAAATCAATAATGCGTCTCTTTATTAAATCTACACTAAAATTATTGAGTGCCGAAATAGGATAAATTTCTGCCTTGGGTAAAATTAAATTCCAATCCATCACCAACTCTTCTAACTTCTCTTGGGTTGAAAGGTCAATTTTGTTTATCAACAACAAAACGGGAAGATCCAGTTTTTCAACCTTAGCAATAAAATCGCTGTTTTTATCAAACTTCTCTACAACATCGGTCATATAAAGCAACACATCTGCATCTTGCAACGCCGACAAAGAGAAGTTGAGCATTTGCTCCTGCAGTTTGTAGTTGGGTCTTAATACACCGGGCGTATCCGAATAAACAATTTGATATTCGGGCGTATTGACAATGCCCATAATTCGATGGCGCGTAGTTTGCGCTTTTGAAGTGATAATGGATATTTTCTCTCCCACTAACAAATTCATAAGCGTGGACTTACCCACATTGGGATTGCCTACAATATTAACAAACCCGGATCGATGTTTTTTTTCTTCCATTTTGCGTTTCTCTTTTAGAAATTAAGTTGCTCTACCGAGCAAAGTTAGGAATAAAAAAACAAATATCAGCTACCTAATAATTAATCATTCCTCTCGTATCCCCCGTTTTAAATAAACCGAAGTGGTCTTAGAAAAAAAATCCCTGAAAAATAAAATAAATTGTTTTCCAGGGTTATTTATGTTTAAAAAGATGAATGTATAAATGTTTCTACACCAGTTCTTTTTCAATTGCTAACTTACCTCTGTAATAACCACATTCATTACACACAGTGTGATATACGTGCCATGCACCACAATTTCCACACATTGTTAGTGTCGGCATTTCTGCTTTATGGTGAGTTCTTCTTTTGCGTTGTCTTTGTTTTGACGTTCTTTTTTTTGGATGTGCCATTTTTAATTCTTATTTTTATTCTGTTATATTCAATGTTTATTGTTCTCTATATCAACTTCTTTAATTCGTCCCAACGAGGATCAGTCTCCTGAGTTGAATCGTCTGTTACATCAATATCGTCGTCGATATCTTCATTGTCAAACTCTTCTACCGGATCTTCGTCATCATCGCTATCATCAGAAGTACTAACTGCCTGATGTTTACGATATTTTTTTGTCATCACTTTATTGCACTTACCCGGAATATGAACATGCCTTATAGGTATGTTAAGCACAATAAATTCGTACAAAAACCAGGCGATGTTTATTTCACTTTCCTCAATCGGGATAGTAATCATTTCGTCGGTTTCTTCCAAATATTCATCACCCAGTTTAACTATCAATCGATTGTTTGTTTCAATCTCCTGATCCATTTCGTCTAAACACCTGTCGCACGGAATTTGTACTGTTCCATTTAAATGGAAATTAAATTCGAACGCTCCATTTGTTCTCTTAACGGTAAGTTCTACTTCTACTTTACCCTTTCTAACATCCTCGTGGTCAATAGCATCGAAGAATTTCCGATCTAACTCGTACGAGTAAGTATTGGTACCTTCAGGAAGGTTCTTTAAATCGATTTTAAACGGACTAAATTTTCCCACGACTCTAATTTATGATAAAGCGCCGCAAAGATACTGTTTTTTTCTTTACAGGCTTTGGTTTTTAAATTATTTATTTACAAACAACAGTTTGCTTGCTAATTACTTTTCGGATGGTGTTTTGTTTTCTGCTGCAGCTTCCAAAACTATTTGTTGCATTTTATCAAAGTTTTCTTCCATGCTTTGCAATAGTTTAAATTGAGCTAACGTACGCTCCAAGTTATGCTTACCACTCTTAATTTTGTAGTAAGTGTCGCCATCTAAATAATCTGTCAAAAAACGAACGGTTTGCATATAAGTAAGCAATTTTGCACCAAATGCAAGGTTTTCTATTTCAACATCGGTAAGAAACGAAGCAGCATTTTGCAAATATCCTTTGGTGTATCCTTCAAATATATCTAAATCGATGGAGACATTATCCAAATTGGTATCGTCCTCCTTACCGGTGTTAGCTCCGGTGCGCATGAAATCACCAAAGTCCGACAAGACGTAACCCGGCATAACGGTATCCAGATCCACCACACACAATACCTCATCGTTTTTGTCGAATAAAATATTGTTTACCTTTGTATCGCAGTGATTGGTTCGTTTGGGAAGTTTCCCTTCGCGATGCAGTCTTTCGGGCTTCGTCATCTCCTCGGCACGTGCTTCAATTTCTTTCACCAAATTGTTCACTTCCATCAATCTGCCTGCAAGATTGCTTCTTACAGAAGCTCTAAATTGGTCTAAACGAAACTCCATGTTGTGGAAATTTGGGATGGTTTCAAATAACTGTTCCCCGGGTAAGTCCACCAACATTTTTTGAAACTCGCCAAATGCCAGACCGGCTCTGTAAGCAAGTTTCGGATTGATTGAATCGTAGCTTTTGCTGTCGCTAATGAAATGCATCATTCGCCAATAATTTCCATCTTCATCTTCATAAAACAGCTTATCGTCGTGTGCAGGAATAAAAGTGAGCACCTTACGATCGATATCCGATACGTTTTTATCTTCCAGTTTTTTGCGAATGTGTGTAGTTACACGCAAAATATTGTTTTGAAGCTCTGGAACATTCTTAAAAACAGAGTGATTTATGCGCTGCAAGACATATTCTTTGTCCCCACTTTTCACTTTAAAAGAGTCATTAATATGGCCTGCTCCTAATGGCTTTACTTCCGTATTATCGTTTTTGTCTATAAACTGAAATACTACTTCCTTCAACTTATCGCTGTTTTGCATCGTTATTTTTTGTTTGTTATATTTAGATGAATTTATTTATTACCTGTAGATAGATAATTTTAAAGAACTTACTCAAACGTAAGTTCTCCAAAGTATTGTGGAACATGAAAATCCGGTTTTATTGTACCAATTGGATTCCAACTAATAAAATGCGGTTCGGATGTTTCGTCTCCACATTTATAAAAATTTGCGCCAATGGTTTGTCCCGAAAGTTTTTCATCGGATAAAAAACCGAATGCTTCTTTAGGAATTTCTGCATACAATGTCCAGTCGCTCAATTGAAACTCTGCTTGATAATGATGTTTTATGGTTGTAAACCTTTGGATAGATGAAATTAGTTTTTCCGAAAGTTTTTCGGCAGTTTCTCTGTCTTCATGTTTTGCGGCAAGCAAAACTCCAAGAACATTGAATTCAAAGTTTCGGTACGATTTTTCCCCTTTGCGCTGAACAAAGAATTCCACACAACTATCTTCCCACACCGACCCAAAATCTTTGGTGTTGGCTGCACGCAATTGCTCGCCTTCTACCTGATAATAGAGGTAAAGCTTTTGATTATCGTGAGCAATGTGTACCGTAACCGGTAATAACTTTGGGAAGTCATTGGGCCAGTTTACTTTATCAATAGCCAAGTGCAAACCGGCTTCATTGAGAAGTTTTACTTTATCAAAAATAGTCTCGTAGTTGGAGATATTTTGTGTGGGAATTTTTAGTGCGTCCATGTTTTTAAGCCTAATTATAGAGTCACAAATATTTTCTCAAAGATATTGTTTTTTCTTGAACGAACAAAAAAAAAGTCCGCAAACTATCTCAATAGAATAACTCGGGGTGCAACTTAAAATCGCACCCCGAGGGAACAGTAATCATCGATTCATATTTTTTATTCGTTCATTAAACGATGTCTCTTTTAAAAGATTTTCGAGCGAAATATGCATCCGGTATCGCCAATAATGCTCACTATTGGCAGGTACATTGATGCGCTCTTCATGAGGATTATCTCTTCTTAATGTACCATCAATAGACATCCAGTCTTGCCACGGCACCACCGACCACATGGAGTTTGAAGAGAGATGCAATCGTACAATTTGTTCACATATTTCGGGAGTACACTCTTCAGGAGCGTCGCCCCAATGACCCAATATGTTGTTATAGTAATACTGTGTATTTTCCCTGTTTTCTTCCCACCAACTTCTTATGGGTGACATATCATGCGTGGACGTGGTATTAACCGATAAATAAGGTAACTGATTCAAGTTTGAAAAAAGAACGTTGGTTTCTTTTGGCATCCGCTGTATTTCAAGACTCAAAATGCGCAGTTCACTCATGACCCAATTCACACAATCTGGCACCATTCCCAAATCTTCCCCACATACCATCATTGATGTTGCTGATATTAATTGAGGCAATTTTGCCATTGCCTGATCATACCAAAATTGATTATGGCGCCTGTAGAAAAAATCATCATAAATATGATTATAATGTTCTTTCACATGATCATCTAAATGAGCATACGAAACAGTGTATTGTGCGGAAATCCGTGGATGAAAATAATTTTGTTGGTAGGGATCTTTAACGAATAATACTTCCGTACATAATCCGTATAACCCTCTGCGAAGAGTCAGGCTCTTATGGTCATCTTTTCCGGCAAAAAGTTGGTTTATTTTTTGTTGCGTATCGCAAACAGGTTTTAGTTGGAAACGCTGCCACGAGTGTTCATCCAAATAATCAGTTCTTGCGTCATTTGCAAACTCACCAAAAAACTGCGGCAGCATGTTTTCATGAATATAAGGCTTTGCCATCCTCTCTTCATCAAAAGGGAAGTGTCGTTCGTAAAGCTCCTCTTTCGAAAACGGTAGTGCAGGGCTAAAGTGTCCCATAATACCATCGGTGTAAGATAAAGGTATTTCCCAAATCCGAAAAAATCCCAGAATATGATCAATGCGATAGGCATCGAAATAATCGGCCATTTTATTGAAACGCTTTTTCCACCAGGCAAAATCGTTGCGTTTCATTTCGTCCCAATTGTAAGTAGGAAAACCCCAGTTTTGTCCGTTTGCAGAAAAATCATCGGGCGGAGCACCCGCTTGCATTTGCATGTTAAACAAATGAGGTTCTGTCCAAGCCTCCACACTATTCCGATTGATTCCAATTGGTATATCGCCTTTCAAGGCGACTCCTTTTTCATGTGCATACTCGCTCATCTTTATAAGTTGACGGTGTGCCAAAAACTGCAGGTAAGCGTAAAAATTGGTCTCATTGAGTGCGTGAGGATTTGTTCTAAGTAGTTTTCTGAGCACTTCAGGTTGATAAGTGGAATAGGCCTCCCACTCTTTAAAATGAGCGGTTTTGAATGTATCGCGTAGGTAACAAAAACAGATGTAAGGAAATAACCACTCTCTGTTTTTTTCGTAAAAGTTGATGTACTCTGTCGATTGCATCACAGCTTCTCCTTCTTCAACAAACAAGTCTCTCAAAAATGCATATTTGAGTTCAAAAACTTGTTCGTAATCAATTTCGGTAAGTGCATTCAGTTTTTTTGCTTTAGAGCGATATGATTTCAGCTTAGTTTTATTGTCAAGTGAAAACTCATTTATCGAAAGATAAATGGGATTAAGGGCAAAGATTGAAATTGAATTATAAGGATAGGAATCTTTCCATGTTCCGGTAGAGTTTGTGTCATTGATGGGTAAGATTTGAATCATATTTTGATTGGTTTCTGCAGCCCAATCAATCATTTTCTTTAAATCCAGAAACTCGCCAACGCCAGAGCTGTTTTCTGTTTTAAGAGAAAAAAGTGGTATAGCAACTCCTTTACCCTTCCAATTGAAAAACGAATACCGAAACAATAAGCCCGACTCTACTTGTAGGACGTTACTTTTTTCAGAAATGTTTGAAACATTCAAGACTCTATTTTTTCCATCTTCCCAATGTATTACCGATAAGTCAGCATTGTTTACGATCACAAATTTATAAGGCACATCTCCCGCAAAATCGTTTGCATTTAGCTCCACTTGCCATTCGCCATGGCGAATAGGAATTAGAGGTAAAGCTTTTTCTAATTCCCAATTGCCCAGCGCGTCACCTTGACCGGTAATAACAACATGTTCGTCTTTTTTAGCAAACGGACAAGTTACATTTAATAGTATGCTTTTGGCGAATTTAGGAGCAGCAAGGGGTTGAAATATTTGTTTGAAAACACACTCTGTGAATACAGATGAGTAAAGATAGGTGTGAAAAATTTGCTCTTTCCAATGGTCTTTTACAACAACCTCAACGTTGTCTCTTAACAATAGCATTCGGCTTGGCTTCTCTTCTCTTCTTACGAGATATCCATTTTTGCGAACAAAATAGTAATATTCTATTGGTTGCTTACCGATTGATTTGAGCTGAACATCAGCACTCCACACATTACCGTCTATAGTAGAAAGCACCAAGGCGTCAGCCTGAATTAAGTTTCCCAATTGAGGAATAGACCCTGCAATGCAAAGTTCTTCACCCCAGTGGGTTTTATAATCTATGTTGAATTTAATAATTGTCATACCGATAAATTTAGAATCTTCTGAAAGAGTATTGGTTTAACATCGTGTTTATTTTATTAGACATTTAGTTATTATCTCAAATCTACATAGCTTTTTTGTATATTTTATTTATAATGTGCAATGTATTGAACATTTGATAGTGCAAACGATTGCAAGATAATGAAGAATTAAGAATGAAGAGTGAAGAATGAAGAAAAAGTGGAAAGTGATATGGGGTGTGAGGTGTGAGGTGTGAGGTGTGAGGTGTGAGGTATGAAACAACCTGATAATGAACTACTTACTATTTACTGTTTACTGAATTTCAAATGACTAATTCCGATTTCCGAATCTCGAATCCCGAATTCCGACTTCCTTCCGCATTCAAAATACCTTATTTGGATTCATATTTAAACCTTAGTAACCGTGAAATATACTCCTAACCCCTACCTTATCCCGCATTATTCATCACAATAAAACAATGTAAGCATTATAGATTTAGTTATCAATGTCTTGCTTACTCATTACGCTTTGATAGTTATACCCATTTTTGGGGTATTGTTCGCTTTTATCTTTACGTCGCTACCGCGCGAATCTTTCGCGTGGTTTAAGATAGGGTTGCAATACCACACGATACAATCGTGCGGCAGCGTACATATCGGCGGAGTTCGACGCCTTGCATCTACGCAAAGCTAAAAACGTGAATAATGCGGGTTAAGCCTTCAACTTTATTTTATTATTATGCATGGATTATCGATCCATTGGATGACACTTCTAATTAACACGCATAACCTTACACCTTTCGCAGTAAGTATTTGCGTTAATGCGCAAAAATAAACCCATTCTGAAGGTTGTTTACGACCCAATAGCCGACGAAATATTTTCGGCTATCAAAACCGAAAAAGCTTGTTTAAACAACCAAACCATCAATTCATCCATCAAATCACCAGATCAGCCAATCTCTTCCTGCTATTCACAATCTCCCATCGATACACCACCAGCGTAGTGATAAAATAAAACCCGGCTTGTATCCACAGTCCTATGTATTCCATATCGATTTGCGAAATGGTTGCACCCATGGAATTTATCTTGATGTATCCATTGATTCCAAAGGTGGATGGGAGCATCATGCTGAATGTTCTCCAGAAAGAGTGAACACTCGATAATGGCCAGGAGGAACCTGACAGAAATAATAATATGAGTGATGTAAAGAGAAAAACAACAAATCCGGTTTCTCTGTTTCGAATGAAAACGGATAGTGTCATTGAAAAGAATATCACTGCCAACAGATAAGGTACTACCATAAGAGCTATATCCAATGGATTGCCAATATGGGGCAGATTAAATAGTTTGGGAATAACACCCAAGATATATGCTGCCACAACCAAATACCACGAGAAGTAGCACAACGCTTTTCCAATGACCACATGAAAAACGGAGCGATCACTATTTAGGGGAGTGAGTTCATGAAACGTATTCTCTTCGCGCGCCGTTCCGGCGGACATGCCAATTCCGAAAAGCAATGTTTGATGAATCACCAACATCAAAATTGCAGGCAGCAGAAAACTTGCGTAGCCCATGGGTTCATTGTATAATATGATTGCTTCATACGTAAAGGGCTCCGCTGCCACCTCAGCTTCTCTTCCAACAATGCCTTTGTCATTCAAACGCTCCAATTTAACATTATCGCCCATTTCCAACACCGCAAAGTTGCTGCCCAATGCTAAGGTTCTGTAATATAAGAAGCTACTCATATCGGCGTACGTAGAAACAATTGCTTGCTCCATTTTATTTATTTTCAGGCTATAATCGGCGGGTATATACACCACTCCATGAATCTTGCGTTTGTAGAACGCATCTTTCACCTCTTCCATATTGCTGAAGGTATGCGTTACTTTTAAATCGGGTGTAGCATCTAAGTTGCGAATAAGGGTGCGCGAATGTACACTATTGGAATGATCTACCACTGCAATGGGCATATCGTGGATAGTCTCGTTCAAATAGATGGTGCCATATAACAGTGGATAAATGAGGGCTGCTATCACAAGGATAAGCAGCACACCAAAATCTTTCAGCAAACGTTTGTATTCATCAATAGTCACTGCAAGAATATTTCGGATGTGTCTGAATCTCTTTTTATCTGTTTGATTTGTATCGTTCATTTTCTCTTTCTTGTTTTTATTTTGCCGGATAGTTTAGGTTGATGGCTGCCTTTTTCAATCTTTCGTAAACTATGAAAGGCAAAAGGAAGAATGCTGCTATTGCAATAAAATAGATGATTGAATAACGAATGGGTGCACCATTTAACGCTTCGTTCACATAGATTTTGAAATAGAAACGAATGGGAAAAAGATGCTGAAACACTTGAATACCATGCGGCATCGCCTCAATGGGAAATGTAAAGCCTGTGAAACTAAGACCCAAAATACTATACACGGCAACCATACTGATTGCATCGCGCAAAACGGGCAACAACCCGATACAAAACACGCCTATGGCCTGATAAGCCATTACGTACAAAATTGTTGCAAAAGACATTCTAACCATACTCCCATTCATGGGAAAGTGCATATATTCGTACAATATAAAATTGCCTCCGATACCTAAAATTGAAAAGAGAATGGTGTAAGGAATTAATTTCCCCATAAGTGCAGCCAGCATAGAGTTGTTGGCAGTTTTTAAAAGGTCGGGTGTTGATTTTACTTTCAACTCATATCCAATTGAAAATACCGTCATCAGTAACACCAACATTTGCAAAATGCCCGGCAATAACATGTTGATCAAATAAACACCGTAGTTGGAATAGGGATTGGCAAGCAAATGGGCATCGATGGAAATGGGCTGAACAGTGGCTAAAATCTGACTTTCGTCCACGGTAACGCCGCGCAGTTCCAATAGCTGTTTATGCACATAAGCCGACCCCAATTTGCTGACGTAAGTCAACTCTTTGTAAACCAAAGAACCGGGCACCAGATAAGCATCGTTTACATAGAATGTGAAGTTGGGTTGTTGTGATGACATCAACTCTTTTTCAAAGTTTTTGTCGATTACAAAAAAGGCATATATTTTGCCACGTTGCATGGCATCGCGTGCTTCGTTGTAGTTGGCATAGTTCTCTGTAACATCTGCCTGTGGAATGGCACTAATGTTTCGGATAAAAGTACGCGAAACATAGGAATGATCCATATCCACCACACCAATGGGCATGGAGCGAGGTAACCCTTCACTAAAGAATGTGAGAAAGAACAGATAGCAAAAGAACATTACGAACACAGATGAAAAAAGATAGATGGGTCGCCCCAACATCCTTTTCCATTCGCGTCGAATGACTGCCCATGTACCTTTGTATATTGTTTTGGACATCTTATTTGATTACTTTTTCCATTACGGCTGACATACCGGGACGCAAATCTTTTATTGGAGCAACCGGTTTTGCTCGTACTTCGAAGGTTTTTGCATCAAATTGTCCGGTTGCTTTCGTCACTTTCCAAGTAGCGTATGAAGCCAACGCTTTTATATAGGTGATTTTTAATATGGCGGTTTGATTTAATGCCGGTATGGTTACTTCAATCTCTTTATCCATTTTCATATCGCCCAAGAGATCTTCGCGTACATTAAACGAAAACCAAATATCGTTCAAATCAACAATATTCATAATGGGTGCTCCCGTTGCTACCAACTCTCCACGAGCGGGAAACACCTCAGTTATCTGTCCCGATATGGGAGATAATAAAGCGGTTTCTGACAAAAAAGCCTCCACCTCTTGTATAGCACCCATCGCTTGATCTACCAATGCCGACGAGGCTGATTTATCTTCGTCTCTGGCACCTTTTATCGCCATGTTGTATTGCGATTTTGCAGCGGCAGATGTAGCCACAGCAGCTTTGTACTTGGCTTCCACTTCATCTCTGTTTTGTGCTGTCACCACGCCTTTCTCATACAGACGCTCTACCCTATCGAATGATTTCTTGGCAATATCCACTCCAATTTCAGCTTTTTGCCACATTTCGTATGCTCCTTCAATGTCTTCTGAACGAGCACCTTTATTGGCTTTTTGATTTTGTGCCATTGCAGCGGATTTAGCAGCAGTGGCTTGTGCAAGTTTGGCATTTACCTCGGGGCTATCAATTAACACCAATGTATCGCCCACATTTACAAATTGTCCTTCCTCAGCAAAAAGCTGATCGATGCGTCCGGGAACTTTACCCGAAATGCGTATTTCGTTTACCTCTGCCGAACCTTGAATAACGATAGGTTCCGGTTTGTAAACATACCAACCTATTATAAATATTATCACCACAACGGCGGCAAATCCAATAAGAGCTACCTGCAAATTGCGGTTGCTTTCAGATACTTGTTTCATAAAATATACTTTGTTATAGTTGTAATTACCGTTTTCAATTTATTTTGTGTTGTAGGAAATAGGCGACAATAGTGTCCCCAAAGATTTCTTTAAGTACAAGTTGCTTAGTTTCACATCGATTGTAGCATCAATATTTTCCGACTTGGCCGAAAGCCAAGCAGTTTGCGCCATTAGCACATCGCTTGCAGTGATGACACCCTCGTTGAACCCTTCGTTTGCGTACATCAGGTTTTCTTGTGCGCTCTCCACATTCTTTTGCGTCTGCAATTGTTTCTTCAAACTCTCGGTAGTTTGATAAGCGGTTTGATTGATTTGCAATTCAATTTTTTCTTTCGCATCTTTCAATTCCAATGCTGCAACCACACTGCTTGCACGTGAGGCATTCAGCGTATGTATTTTTTCTCCAAAATGGAACAATGGCACTTGAGCAACTACTCCAACAGAGAACATGCCATCGAACTTGGTATCAAATCCTTTGAACGAACTTGGATTGGTGACCAAATAATTTCCAGTCAAAGCAACGTTGGGCAAAAAACGTGAAATCATTATTTTTTCGTTTGACTTTGCGATATTTTGCATTTGTGTCAACATCTCTACCTCTGTACGTTTGCTCAACGCTTCTTCTATCGGGATAACAGAAACCAAATCAGGGATTTCATCCAACTCTTCATCGGACAATTTAATTTGTTTTTCCAAAGGAAGACCACACATTTGATTTAATGCCATGCGCGACAGGCTCAACCCGTTGGTGGCTTTTATCATCATCAAATCGGATTCATTTAGCTTAACCTTCACTTTTAACACATCAGCTTTTGTTGCCATTCCCTCATCGAAGAGAGCTGTGATATTGGTATCTAATTTTGCTACCACAGCTTTCATCTCTTTTGCCAATTTCACTTTGTTTTCCAACGATACCACACGCCAATATGCCTCATCAACTTCCAATATAAGATCCGTCATTGCATCTTGCGCACGCGCTTCAGCTATTTTCTCGCTGTATCCGGCAATGGAATAGATTTGTTTGATCTTCCCTCCCATAAAAATGGGCTGTACAAAATTGATTCCACCCACAAATACATTGCGCATGTCCATCTCAAAACCTTCCTTAGGAAGAATCGCGTGATTTTTCCACTCTAATCCTTCCGGGTTTTTGCTGGGATCGAAAGGTTTACCTTGATTATCTAAAGGGATTACTTTTCCATCAATCATCGTGAAATTGTTGTTTATGGCAGCATCCTCAAACTTAAAAGTGCCATCGGGATTTGGCGTAGGAGTAGAGTTTGGTCCAATGCCTATTCCCAGACTTCCATCGGGGTTTTTCACACCAACCGGAAGGAATTCATCGTGTGCAAGCAACGATATGTTTTTCTCATTCCAATTGTATGCACCCATTGCTGAAAAGTTGGGCAAAAATTGTGTGAATGCTGCTTTCTTCAAAGAACGAGCAGCTTTCAGATTCTCCGATGCTATTTTTATGGAGCCATTGTGCTCCAAAGCCATCTGACGGCAATCTTCTACATTATAGATCTCTTGCGCCGATAAAAAACCGGCAAAAAGTAGTGTAAAACAGAATAATATTTGTCTCATTATAATTCGTTTAGTAGAACAATAGTTGCATATGCAACTAATTGAATTAAGTGATATATGTAAGTTTTGAATTGAAAAATTTAGGAATCTAAGTTTTGAATGATTTTGGTGAGAACATTCCGTGAAGAGGAAATTTCGTCTTCACTTATACCCTTTAGAGCTTTGTCTAAAACCGCTTTTACCGTATGGGTCACTTTTTCTTGCAGATTAGCACCCTCTTGAGTTAAATGAATAAGATTGACTCTTCTATCCGATGAATGAGCTACTCGAACTACCAGTTTATTTCTCTCTAAATTATCTAACAGTCTGGTCATGCTCGGCTTATCCTTCCGTGTAAGATCACAAAGTTGCTGCTGAGTAATTTTATCTTCATGCCACAAACATGACATCACAGACCATTGCTCAGTTGTGATATTCAAATCTTCTTTAGAGAAAGCTCTTAACAAAGCCCTATTGATAGTTGTAGATATTTTTCCAGTTAGAATATTGAAAATTTCTTTTTCATTTACTTGCAAAATATAATCCTTTATAAGATGAAACTTTTGAAACGGTTGTTTAAACAACTATGCAAAGGTAAACTATTTTTTTTCAACTCATAGAGTATTAGAATACTTATTGAATAATTAACACTCTTTGCGAAGAAATAGGGTGTAAAAGGTAGAATTGAATGCGAGGAGGGTCATTATGCGTTTTTTGGTTTTTCGTGGTTTCAGCGATCAGCGATCAGCCGTCAGCGTTCAGCGATCAGCGTTCAGCGATCAGCCGTCAGCGATCAGCGATCAGCGATCAGCGTTCAGCGATCAGTAAATCGTATCTTCTAACTTCTATTTGTTCACAATGCACAATGCGGGCTGGAGCCGCAATGTGCGGATTCAGCTCATACTCAGCTACCGCACGAGTCCCCTCGTGTGGTTTGATAATAAACAGAAAAGATATGTGTTGATGCAATACTTTTAAAAAATGCAGCAAATCTAAAGTACCACGCGATACAATCGCGCGGCAGCGTGAGGTTGTATCAATTTACAATTGGTTAGCAAAACAAAAAATAATGATAAGAATATTCGCTTCGCGACATTCACCCTGTGGAATAAAACTAAAGGTTTTAATGCAAAGCATTATTCCATAGGGCAAACGCTTTACAAAAGCGCGCGAGCGGATTGGCTATTTTTTTAGATTTTCATAATCTTCATCAAATGCGATATTGTCACTTTATTCAAGCTGAATTTTTATTTTAATTGTCAACTGTCTAACTTCTAACTTCTAACCTCTAACTTCTAACCGCTAACAGCTAACAGCTAACCGCTTATTCCCCCTCCGGCTTCATCACCACCCCAATTTTCTTTCTTCCATTCATTTTTACCGTAAAAGGATCTTTAAATTGAACATGCCGGATAAACTCCGTTTCGAATTTAGCCGGTTGTTTGTTTAAAAAATCCTGATCGAAAAAACCTCCTTTTTCAGCAAAAGGATTAATGGTGAAATATCCAACTCCTAATGAAGTGAGATTTTGGAAAAAATGTGTTCCCTGGCTTGGATCTATTCGATATCCGTCTAACGTGATCTCGCCAATAATTTTCGCTTGCGAAATGTGAGGCCATTTAATGGGAATGCCAAGCCAAGGGTCGCTAGAACCCCATCTGCCCGGTGCCACAAGCACATAATTTATATCATCTTGAACAAACTTCTTATTCAAATCTTCAATTTCTCTTGCAATAAGCGGGTTGTTGGCTGCATTAAAACCTTCTGTTTTAACATAGATAACATCTCTGAGTGTAGAATTCGATCCATGTCCCAAAGCATTTTCGGAATAGAGAATTGTCTCTTTTGGATCGATAAGTGACAGATCTTCAGAAATTATCTCTTTTAAATCGACGATGGGTCGTATTTGCAACAAATAGAAAGTAGCTTCCCGCTGGTTTTTGAGATCGACGGCAAATTCTATCTCTATTTCACGTCCCATCTCCTCACGGCAAATTTTAAGTACTTTATCCAAAATATCGGCAAGCGGCAGTTGATTATGCTGTAGAATATGTACAAACGAGATAATTTTTCTGCCACCCGGATAAAACCCATCTCGAATCACCATATCATTTGGATCGTACGTTGAGGAGATATAACGCAATGTGCCATCTGCTTCTGCCTCTTTCAATCCTAATTTGAGAAAATTGAACGAATCATCAACAGAGTAGTCCTCTGTAATCGGGTTTGTACTCAATGCATAAAAGCGCGTTTGTGTTTCTTTTAAAGCAGTATCAACGGATGATAATTGCAATATTTTATTTGGATGTGAAGGTGAAAAGCGCAATCCTTGATTTCCTTCAACAATATACTTCCCTAAACCTAAACCTATTTGTACAACGCCGTCTTCGGGCTGTTCATCACCCAACGGGTAATAGTTTATGGAACGAGCCACGCCCGAAATAGTTGGATAGAAATGATCGCTATAGCGTGAGCCGGCAACCTCCTGCAAAACAATAGCCATCTTTTCCTGATCGATAATGTTTTGCGTTGCTATCATATACGATTTACTGTCTTTGTAAAAAACGGAGGCATACACTGCTTTGATGGCATCGCTCAACATACGAATCATCTCAAAATTATCCTCGACACGAGGAATCATATAGGTAGAAAAAATACCGGCAAACGGCTGATAATGTGCGTCCTCTAATAAGCTTGAGGATCGGATTGCAAGCGGATTGCTTGTGGCTTCAAAAAAGACCAGGAAATCACCTATCAATCGCTTCGGTAATTTGGCACCTAAAAAGTGTTTCAAAATGTCTTCATCCGAAATATCCGATAACGCTAACGGATATAACTTATTGGCTTCCATAAATTCATCGAAAATATCTGTGCAAAGGACAACAGTTTTGGGAATTGTTACCGGAAGATTTTTGTACTCGTTAAGCGCATAATGTTTTTTAGTGATATATCCCATAAATGCTAATCCTCTTCCTTTACCACCCATCGATCCTTCCCCAATGCGGGCAAAGTAAGAATATTTATCGAATCTATCTTTTTCGAAAATTGCAACTACTCCCGTATTTTTCATCCGACGGTACTGAACAATTGCTTCGTAAATAAGCTCGCGCGCATCGTCCATGCTGTTATATTCCGAAACATCAATTATTCGCAACATTTCTGCCACGGGGAACATGGCGCGCGAATAGAAAAAGCGAGAAAAATGATTCAAGGATAGATGATAATACAATGCTTTGTCGGGGATGTTGCGAATTGTATTTTGCAGCTCTTTCAGGTTTCTTATTCGCATAATCTCCTGATTTGTATCAGGATCAATGATAACAAAATCGCCAAAACCGAAATTCTCTTTTATGGCTCTTTTGACATCTTGAGGAAAAGTTTGCGAGTTTTTGTCAATAAACTGAGCGTTCAGCTCTTTAGCATATATATAATTAGATGCTTCTGACGAAGCTAAAATAACAGGGATTGTTTTATCATATTCTCGCACATATTCAATAAATTTTTTACCTGCTAACTTGTCCTTTTCATGATTACGAAAAAAACTTATATCGCTAATTATACCCAACATATTTTTCCCGTATCGGGTATACAGGTCAACCGCTTCTTCGTAATTACGCGCCAGCAAAATTTTCGGCCTACCTCTCATGCGCATCATGCGCAAGTGATCGTTGAGCGCCTCTTTTGAGAACTCCTTTGATTCATTCAACACATATTTAAACAACAAAGGCAAAGCTGCAGAATAAAAACGGACAGAGTTTTCTACCAAAAGAATGGTTTGAACTCCCACTGTTTTCACATCGTTTTCCACATTCATTTTATCCTCAATCAACTTTATTATTGCAAGCAATAAATCGGTATCGCCCAGCCAACTAAAGAGATAGTCAACACCACTCAAATCCTCTTACTCAAAAACCTCGCTTACCGTTTTCGAAAAAGGGGTGAGCATTACAACTGGCGTGAGTGGGTGTTCTTTTTGAATTTGTTTAGCAAGTTCAAAAAAATCATTGTTGTCAACGTTTGGCATGCAGATTACCAATTCAAATCGATTTGTTTTCAGCAAATTCATTGCTTCCTCTGCATTGTTCACTTGAGTAAAACGTGGCGGGTAGCGCAAGTTGAGCGAAGTATATTCATTAAATATTTTTTCATCCACCCGTCCGTCGTCTTCCAAAATAAACATATCGTATTGCGAAGCAATAAAAAGAACATTGTAGATCCGTCTGTTCATAAGTTGTACAAACGGAGTATCGCGAAATCTAAATTCATTTACATCGTGAGCATTCGCTATTTTTTGCGGAATTTTTCTTTCCATATCAATGTAGTTTTACTATAAAAAGGTATCTCACAAATATACAATTAACTGTGTTACTTTTGTCTCTTCTTTGGGATCTCTGTGTAAAAAAATGTGATTTTTTGATTTTTAGGGATTTGTAATTTTGGTTTTTGTTGTTTTGGTTTTACGTGATTTCGTTGCTTTATTGTCTTTCATCAAAGATGATCTAATACAATCTGATATCACGACTTCCGACCTTCAACCTCCGAATTCCGACCTGGCTTCCGACCTCTGGCTTCTAACCTCTAACTTCTGGCTTCTGGCTTCTGACCTCTGACTTCCGATCTCTGACTTCTAACCTCTGACCTTTGCCCTCTAACCTCTGACCTCTGTCCTCTGACCTCTGACTTCCGACCTCTGACTTCTGACTTCTAAAACCCTCAAAACTCCCTAAACTGACCTACATATTAAATCATTTCTACGTTTTTAGTGAATATATGCCCTTTAATGTCTGTTAATCTTCCTCTTTCTTCTCCCGAAATAGACTATATTTGAACTAAATTAAAGAAAAGCGAGAAAAAATCAAATGAAAAAACTAATCCTATTTATATTTCTTATCCTAACTCTCACGGTAGCCACAATCCTGTTAATTTCAGGCAATCATATCGAAAACAGTGAACAGCAGCGACCTCTGGTAATGTCGATGACCGCATCGGTTGAAACTCCTGAAAGAATGAATTTCGCAGGCGAAACGCATACTTTCGACAGATACGACAAGCGTGAAAGACTTGACCGGGAGCTTAACAGTTTCACCTATTTCCATTCCACAACATTGTTGCTCATTAAAAGAGCAAACCGCATTTTTCCAATTATAGAGCCTATTTTAAAGCAACAAGGGCTTCCGGATGATCTCAAATATATAGCTGTAATTGAAAGTAGCTTAGATCCGCGAGCAGTATCTCCGGCAAGAGCAGCCGGATTATGGCAATTTATGTCGGCTACTGCAACACAATTTGGACTTGAAGTTTCAGCAGAAGTAGACGAACGTTATTCAATCGAGAAATCAACAGTTGCCGCCGGCAGATACCTCAAAGACGCATACAACAAATATGGTTCTTGGAGTGCTGCCGCGCTTTCATACAATGGTGGACAGGGAAGAATTACGAATGAACTCCGAAATCAGCAAACCGGCGAAGCACTCGATCTTTGGCTGGTTGAAGAGACTACACGTTACTATTATCGTATGTTGGCTATCAAGCTGGTTTTTGAGAATCCTCCTCAATATGGTTTTATCATACGACCACATCAGTTGCACAAACCAATGGTTTTTAAAGATGTGAATGTTTCATCATCCATTCCCAGTTTGGTGACGTTTGCAAAACAACAGGGATTAACTTACGCACAATTGAAAGATTTCAATTCGTGGCTTCGCAGTACGAAGCTGACCGTGAGTGGAAATAAAAGCTACACATTTAAAATCCCTACTCAGGAAAGTCTTTATTATAAGAGAAATGAAACTCCAAAGGTTCATAACAAAAGCTGGGTAACTCCGTAAGGCTTTCTCAATTTTGGCTTATATTCCAGCCTTATTTCCTCTAACATTCTTCACCTTGAATAAAGAAATCGCTATACGCTTTTTCTAAAAAAAGAATTGGTTGGATAAACAATTACTCTCATTTTAATGTTACATTAAACTATGATTTCCGATAAAGAATTAATTAATGTGTACGGCGCACGCGTACACAATTTAAAAAATATAGACGTAGAAATTCCACGCAACACACTCACCGTTATTACGGGGTTGAGTGGCAGTGGAAAATCATCGTTGGCCTTCGACACTCTTTTTGCCGAAGGACAAAGACGCTACATCGAAACATTTTCGGCATATGCCCGAGGTTTCCTTGGAAAGCTTGAACGCCCGGATGTTGATAAAATAACCGGATTGAGTCCCGTAATTTCTATTGAACAGAAAACCACCAACAAGAATCCACGATCAACAGTTGGAACTACCACTGAAATTTACGACTTTTTGCGACTTCTCTTTGCCAGAGCCGGCGACGCATATTCGTATGTTTCGGGCGAGAAAATGGTAAAATATACGGAAGAACAAATTCTGGATCTAATATTGACGAAATATATTGGAAAAAAAATATATATTTTAGCCCCGGTCGTAAGGAACAGAAAAGGACATTATCAAGAACTGTTCGAGCAAGTACGAAAAAAAGGATACCTCAACGTACGGGTGGATGGGGAAATACGAGAGATTTTGCCCGGCATGCGTGTGGACAGGTATAAAAACCACAGCATCGAAATCTTAATCGATAAATTATCGGTTTCTAACAAGTTTGAAGACAAACTTAAGAAGAGTCTGCAAATTGCCATGAAGCAAGGATCAAATCTCATCCTTATTCAAGAAATTGAAACCGGCGAAGTTAGACATTACAGCAAAGAACTGATGTGCCCCACTTCAGGAATATCATACAGTGAGCCAGCTCCACATAACTTTTCATTCAATTCGCCTCAAGGCGCTTGCCTCAAATGCAATGGTTTAGGGACAGTAGATCAAATAGATTTAGATAAAGTTTTCCCAAAACCCGAACTAAGCATTGCTGCCGGAGGCATTTCCCCCTTGGGGAAAGAGAAAAGCAATTTACTGTTTTGGCAAATTACGGCTATTTGCGAAAAATATGGGGTGACACTAAAAACGCCTATTAAAGATATACCGCAGGAAGCAATAGATGAAATATTGCACGGAACAACGGATCGTTTGAAAATTAAAAATAAATCGTTGGGAAACTCAAATTACCTTGTCTCTTTTGATGGAGTTTTGAAATATATCGATATGCAGCAAGAGGACGATGCCTCAGCAGCAGCACAAAGATGGGCGGCAAAATTTATTACCAAAACCGTTTGTCCGGAATGTAACGGACAACGACTGAACAAAGAGGCACTGCATTTCAAGATTCATGATCAGAACATTGCCGATTTGGCAAAAAAAGATATCATAAACCTATATGATTGGATTAAAAATTTAGATAAAAACGTATCCGGCAAACAACGGTTGATTATTGATGAGATAAAAAAAGAGATTCTAACGCGCTTAAGTTTTCTTCTGGATGTAGGGTTAGGATATCTTTCTCTCTCACGCGCATCTGCATCACTGTCGGGTGGCGAAAGCCAACGAATTAGGCTGGCTACACAAATTGGATCACAACTGGTGAACGTTTTGTACATTTTAGATGAGCCAAGCATTGGGTTGCACCAACGGGATAACAAGAGATTGATCAATTCGTTAAAGAAACTTCGTGATACCGGCAATTCAATTATTGTGGTTGAACACGACAAAGAAATGATGCTTGCATCTGATTATATTGTTGACATGGGGCCTTTTGCTGGAAGAAAAGGCGGAGAAGTTGTTTTTGAGGGAACTCCCAAAAAAATGTTGAAAGAAAACACACTAACCTCCAACTATCTGAATGGAACTTTAGAGATAGCCATTCCTGAAAAAAGACGCAAAGGAAACGGCAAATTCATAAAGTTAATTGGTGCCTCAGGCAATAATCTGAAAAATGTGTCAGTGAAGTTTCCTTTGGGAACCTTTATTTGCGTTACCGGAGTATCCGGAAGTGGTAAATCAACATTGTTAAACGAGACTTTACAACCCATACTAAGTCAACACTTCTTTCGATCTTTAAAAGAGCCGTTAAAATATAAATCCATTGAAGGAATAGATAATGTAGATAAAGTAATTAGCGTTGACCAATCGCCTATTGGGCGAACACCACGATCAAATCCCGCTACATATACCGGCGTTTTCACCGAAATTCGTAACCTTTTTGCCGGAATGCCCGAAGCCAAAATACGCGGATACAAACCCGGCAGATTTTCTTTTAATGTAAAAGGTGGACGTTGTGAAACATGTGGCGGAAACGGACACAAAACGATTGAGATGAATTTTTTGCCCGATGTGATGGTTCCTTGCGAAACATGTGCAGGCAAACGATACAACCGGGAAACTCTTGAAGTACGTTTTAAAGGAAAATCCATTGCTGATGTCTTAAACATGACCATTAATGCTGCAGTAGATTTTTTCGAAAACGTTCCTTCTATTCTTACAAAAATAAAGATGTTGCAAGAAGTAGGATTGGGTTATATCAGACTGGGACAATCGTCCACAACATTATCGGGAGGAGAGTCGCAACGAATAAAGTTGGCTGCGGAGCTCGCACGCCGCGACACAGGTAAAACATTGTATGTGTTGGATGAGCCAACAACCGGATTACACTTTGAAGACATCCGGGTTTTACTGAATGTAATAAACAAGTTGGTTGACAGAGGCAACACCGTAATAATTATTGAGCACAACATCGATATTATAAAATGTGCCGATTATATAATCGATTTAGGACCTGAAGGAGGAAGAGCGGGAGGAGAGGTATTAATTGCAGGGACACCCGAAGAAGTTATAAAAGCCAAAGGAAACGATACCGCTAAATACCTTAAAAAGGAAATGGAAGGAGAGCTAAAATTAAAAAAATCAATTGCATAAGATTTTCAGGCTGAAACGTAAAAGTTAATAAAAGTGTTAAACATTAGGTGCTTATGAACAAACAAATCACGATTGCGTTTAAGTAATTGAATAGACTAATATGGAATTATTATAAATAAGTATGACGAAAATAGCATTTAAAGGAAATCCAGTAAATACAAGCGGAGTATTACCTAAAGTTGGCGACAAAGCTCCGGATTTTACATTGGTAGATAGTGAATTGTCTGACGTAAAACTTTCCGATTTTAGAGGTAAAAACGTAGTATTAAATATCTTCCCAAGCTTAGACACAGATGTTTGTGCTACATCGGTAAGAAAATTTAATGAAAAAGCAGGCTCGCTTGACAATACAGTTGTTTTAGGAGTCTCTTCCGATTTACCTTTCGCATCAGGGCGCTTCTGTAGTACAGAAGGAATTAAAAATACAAAAACGCTTTCAGTTTTTAGGAATGATGCTTTTGCAAAAGATTACGGTGTTCTATTGGTAGATGGTCCATTGAAAGGACTAACTGCTCGTGCTGTTGTAGTTGTTAATCCGAAAGGAGAAGTAATTTACAACGAATTGGTTCCGGAAATTACCGAAGAACCAGATTATAATTCTGCAATCAACTCGATAGTGTAGTTTGTTTCATGAAGATTGTGTTAACAAAAAAGTCTGCGAAGTGATTTCGCGGGCTTTTTGCTTTTTA